>Ga0208547_1000032_pt1 | contig 60365 bp, 59 predicted proteins | sample DEB08_DNA_5_FD_185501 | JGI IMG/M metagenome (GOLD analysis project Ga0208547, IMG submission 185501) | Aqueous microbial communities from the Delaware River and Bay under freshwater to marine salinity gradient to study organic matter... | ecosystem: Environmental > Aquatic > Marine > Coastal ...
AAGGGTTTTGGAAAAGATATGAAGACTATTTTGAACGCTCAAGACCGAAAGATTGCAGGCAAGACAGCACAAGCTCAAGGCCTATTTTTTACTGGTGCTGATTATAAAAAAATTGATTTGAGCTTAAACAATAATTCAACTAATCCCTTAAGTATTTTTATTAACCCAAGGCAATGAAATTAAAGATTTGTGGGATAAATGACATAAACATATTGCAATATGCTTGCGACATGGGTGTTGATTACGTTGGCTTCATATTGGCCAATAACAGTCCTAGAAAAATTTCTCATGACTTTTTGGCTTCTCTAGAAAATTTTAATTTTAAGGATACATCACCGGTTTTTGTTTTTGTAAATCCATCAGTTGAAGAGGTTAAAAAAGTTATAACCCAAATTAAAAATCCTATTTTGCAATTTCATGGGGATGAAGGAGATGCTTTTTGCCAGCAATTCAATCATCCATTTTGGAAAACCATCAGAGTAAAAAATTCTCAATCTCTTAAGTCTATCAATGACTTTTCATCGGCTGATGCGATACTGTTAGAAACATTTTCAGATAGTTCATATGGAGGAACTGGCAAAGTTTTTGATTGGAGCTTGCTTAATAATATCTCGCTTGAGCAGGGGTATGTGCTTGCTGGGGGAATAAACTCCGAGAATATTAAAAAAGCTGTCTCTATGAATCCTTGGTGTATTGATGTTAACTCTGGGGTAGAATCATCACTCGCACTTAAAAATAAAAATCTCATAGCTGAGATTATAAAAAAATTTAAAAATGAATAATTTAACTGATTTACCAAATTCTGATGGCTTTTTTGGTGAGTATGGAGGGAAGTTTGTTCCTGAAACGCTTATGCATGCTTTAAAAGAGCTAGATGAGACCTATGCAAAGCTTAAAAATAGCCCGAAATTTATAGAAGAAATCGATCAAGACTTAATTCAATTTGTGGGCAGACCTTCCCCTTTGTATTTCGCAAAAAGATTAACAGAGTATTATTCTGGACCACAAATATGGCTAAAAAGGGAAGATTTAAATCATACGGGCGCTCATAAGATAAATAACACAGTGGGGCAGATATTGCTTGCAAAAGCAATGGGCAAGAAAAGGATTATTGCCGAAACAGGTGCAGGGCAGCATGGAGTTGCCACAGCAACTGTTGCAGCAAGACTGGGTCTTGAGTGCCATATTTATATGGGGGCTGCAGATGTAAAAAGGCAGTCTCTGAACGTTTATAGAATCAAGCTATTGGGAGCAAAAGTTCATGCAGTAGATTCTGGAACTGCGACCCTAAAAGATGCATTGAATGAGGCTATGAGAGACTGGGTGACCAATATCGAGGATACCTATTATATTATTGGGAGTGTTACCGGGCCCCACCCGTATCCAATGATAGTTAGGGATTTTAATGCCATTGTCGGAAGAGAATTAAGAACGCAGTCCTTTGATCAATTTAATCAATATCCAGATGCAATTGTTGCATGTGTTGGCGGCGGATCAAATGCAATGGGAATTTTTTATCCTTTTCTTGAAGAGACTAATGTAGCACTAATTGGCGTTGAGGCTGCGGGCAGTGGCTTAAAGAGTGGGAAGCATGCAGCCCCTTTGAATGATGGAGAGCCAGGTATTTTGCATGGAGCAAAAAGCTATCTCATGCAAGATCAAAATGGCCAAGTTATAGATACACATTCCATTTCAGCTGGCTTAGATTATCCTGGAGTTGGCCCGGAACATTCAAATTTAAAAGATTCTGGAAGAGCAAATTATATTGCTGTTGAAGATGTTGAAGTTTTAGCTGCATTTCATTTAGTGACAAAACTTGAGGGCATTATGCCCGCTTTAGAAACGGCTCATGCGTTTGCTGCATTAGAACATATTGCAAAGAACTATGAATCGAATCACCACATAGTAATTAACGTTTCTGGAAGAGGTGATAAAGACATTAATACAGTTGCTACCGTGGATGGAATATCTCTTGACTAGATTAGATGAGAAGATTCTCTCTTTAAATAAAGCGTCTAAAAAAGCTTTGGTTGCATATCTAGTTGCTGGAGATCCTGACTTAGACATGACGCTAGAATTGATGCATGGGTTTGTCAATGCAGGGGTAGATATCCTGGAGATTGGCGTTCCTTTCACAGATCCTATTGCAGAGGGTCCAATCATTCAGGCTGCTCATGATAGAGCTTTAAAAAATAATACATCTTTAACTAAAATTTTTGAGCTTGTTAAAAAATTTCGAGAAAACAATACTGATACTCCAATCATTTTAATGGGCTATATGAATACCTTTCTAGCCAACGCAAAAGCTTTAAAGGAATCTCATCACTCTGGAACCGATGCAGTATTGATTGTTGATCTTCCGGGAGAGACTGATCTTGAGGATCTAGGAATTGCAAATAAAAATCTTGCCACTATATCGTTAATAGCTCCAACCACCAGCAAAGATAGAATTTCTAAAATATGTAATAGCAGTTCTGGCTTTATATATTACGTTACGCTTAGAGGTGTAACAGGATCCTCCCATCTAGATATAAATGAGGCTGAGAGCAATATAAAGTTTATTAGGTCGAAAACCTCACTTCCAGTTTTTGCTGGTTTTGGAATTAAAACTCCTGATGATGCTTTTAATTTAAGCAAAATCTCAGATGGAATTGTTATTGGGTCCAGTTTAGTTCAGATGATACATGACCAATCTAACCAAAAAGAATATAAAAATATATATAATTATCTTCATGAAATGTCTGAAGCAATAAATAGATGAATTGGCTTACAAGATTAATTCCATCGATTGGTTCAAATCGTGATTCGAAATTATCTAAGAGTAAGGTACCTGGCGGCCTGTGGAATAACTGCCCAGCATGTGACGCAATCTTGTATCAACCTGAGCTAGAAAAATCCCTTTTTGTTTGCCCAAAGTGTGATCATCATCTTCGTATTGGCGCCAGAACTAGAATGTCTATTTTTTTTGATGGTGGAACTTTTCAGGAGCTTGCAACCAAAATTACCACCAAAGATATTCTTAAATTTAAAGATACTAAATCATATAGCCATCGCATTAAGGAGGCAGTCTCTGGAACAGGAGAAGAAGAGGCAATTATCATTGGTAAAGGCAAACTGGATGGGTCTGAAATCGTAGTCGCAGCCTTTGAGTTTCGTTACATGGGTGGATCTATGGGTGGTGCAGTTGGAACAAAATTTGTTCAAGGAGTTGATGCGGCAATAGCAAATAAAACCCCATTAATATGCTTTTCAACAAGCGGAGGAGCCAGAATGCAAGAGTCTATGGTCTCTTTAATGCAAATGGCAAAAACAGCTGCAGCTTTAGAAAAACTTAAAGAAGCAAAATTACCATATATTTCAATAATGATTGATCCTATATATGGGGGAGTCTCAGCCAGTATTGCGATGCTGGGTGATATAAATATAGCTGAGCCAAAGGCATTGGTTGGATTTGCAGGGAGAAGGGTGATTGAGCAGACAGTGAGGGTAGATCTTCCTGAGGACTTTCAAAAATCAGAATTTTTATTAGAACATGGCGCAATAGATATGATCGTTCATAGAAAAGACTTGAGAGAAAAGGTATCAAGCATTCTATCTAAGCTATTTCCAGCCCAATGAATACTAACCGCATATTTGGTATCTTTATTGCTGTAACAATATTAATTTGGGTTCTTATTTTTGCTCTTTCTCCGCAGCCTAAATATCAACAAACTAGCAATATTAGTATTCCTGAACTTCCAGAACCTATAGTAGATCAGGACAAGCTTAAAAAAATAGAATTTAAAGAGGTACAAGATAATTTTCTCAAAATTGATACAGCAGACACACTTCCATCTGCAAAAGAGCGAGTCGATAAAATAGATTTCAATTTATATGTTTATAAGATAGGCGCTTTTGGATCTCCAACGACTATTTCTAGTGTAGTTAAAGCATTTAATGATGCAGGTTTTCCAGCGTTTACCGAGCAAAATAAATCAAATAAAAATCTTACCAATGTTTTGGTTGGACCCTTTGCTAGTAAAAAAGATATTGAGGAAAACAAAAAAATTCTTAATCAAATTGCCGGTATAGAAGTCGGCGAGGTTATGGCTTGGAATCCATAGCCTTATCTTATTTTGATTATCTTGTAATTGGGATAATTATACTGTCTGGTTTGATGGCATTTTTTCGAGGTTTTATTCAAGAAATTTTATCGCTCTTGTTGTGGATCACAGCGTTTGCAGCAGCAATGCTTCTAAACGCTTACCTAGACCCTTATTTTATGGATTACATAGATAACCCTGAGGTTAGAAGAATCCTTACAATCATTACTGTCTTTGTGGGAATTATCTTTTTAGGAGGGCTGTTAATCAAATTGCTTCGCGGCTTAGTTCACTGGTCTGGCATGGGAGGCTTAGATAGACTTTTGGGTGTATTGTTTGGATTTATAAGAGGCATGCTTCTCATTGTGGTCATTTACCTTGTACTTCCTAATGATGTTAAGCAATCAAGCTTCATAATCAATTCTCAAAGCTCTCCTTATTTAAAAAAATATGCTCCGATGGCTGAGAAATTTTTTAAAAGCATGATCTCAGATAAAAATTCAGTTATGCTTAAGGCTAATATCAGCACAATTTACGAGACAACATAATGTGTGGAATAGTTGGCATATATTCTGAAACTCATGTAGCTAGTGCAATTTACGATTCCTTGTTAATGCTTCAACATAGAGGCCAAGATGCAGCTGGAATGGTTGTTTGTGACGAAACTGGAAGATTGAATAGTCGTAAATCTATGGGGTATGTGCGCGACGTCTTCCAACAGCGACACATGAATAAATTGCTTGGCAATTACGGGATTGGCCACGTCCGATATCCAACTGCTGGTGGTGCCGGCAAAGAGTTTGCCCAGCCTATGTATGTCAATTCTCCATATGGTATTAGTCTTGCGCATAATGGAAATTTAACGAATTCCAAAGTTTTGGCTCGTGAATTATTTCATGCTGAAATGCGCCATCTTAATACTGACTCAGATTCAGAAGTATTGCTTAATATTTTTGCCCATGAGCTTGGAAAGCAAAGAGCTATTCTCCCCTCGACAAAGCATTTTTTTAAAGCTGTAAGAAAAACTCATATCAGGTGTCAAGGAGCATATGCAGTTGTTGCTTTGATTACAGGTTTTGGATTGCTTGCATTTAGAGATCCGCGGGGCATTCGCCCATTAGTTATTGGCGTTAAAGATGGCCCAACTAAAAAAGAATATATTGTTGCCTCTGAAAATGCCTCTTTTTCTGCTTTGGGCTTTCAAACATTAAGGGATGTATATCCTGGAGAGGCTGTTTTCATAGATGTTGATGGAAATTTACACAGCGATCAGTGCTCTGACAATGCAGAGTCAACTCCTTGCATATTTGAATATGTTTATTTGGCTAGGCCTGATTCTACTCTTGATGAAATTTCTGTTTACAAAGCTAGAATGAGAATGGGGCAAAAGCTAGCTAAAAAAATTCTTAAACTTAACCCCAATCATGATATTGATGTGGTAATTCCTATTCCTGATAGCTCTACAACATCAGCATTGCAGCTTGCAGCAGCATTAAAACTTCCTTATAGACAAGGCTTCGTTAAAAACCGATATATTGGTAGAACTTTTATTATGCCTAACCAAGAGGAAAGAAAAAAATCTGTTCGAAGAAAGTTAAATATATTAGATCTTGAGTTTAAAGGAAAAAACGTGTTGTTAGTTGATGATTCAATAGTCAGAGGTACAACCAGTAAGAGAATTATTGAAATGGCTAAAGAAGCAGGTGCTAATAAAGTATATTTCTCATCTGCGGCTCCACCAGTAAAATTCCAAAATCTTTATGGGATTGATATGGCAGCAACGAATGAGTTAATTGCATCGGGAAGGACCGATGAAGAGGTTGCAAAAGAAATTGGAGCAGATTGGCTTATTTATCAAGATCTAGATGATTTAATTGCTTCTGCACAAGAAGGCAATCCAGTGATTAAAAATTTTGAAATATCAATTTTTGATGGAAATTATCCAACCTCAATAAGCTCAGATTACCTAGAAGACCTTGAGTCATCTCGAAAAGATGACCAGAAAGTTGCTAGGGAACAATCCAATTAAGCACTTACAATGTTTACTGCGGGAATATTAGCTGAGTTTGCGCTATCAACATATTGATCTATCTCATTGAAATTTAAATATCGATAGATCTCGTCAGCAAACGGATTAATTTCTTCCATGTATTTTAAGTATTCTTCTGGTGAAGGAAGCTTACCTAATACAGAGGCAATTGCAGCGAGCTCTGCCGAAGCTAAAAATACATCAGCTCCATCACCCAGTCTATTTGGAAAGTTTCTAGTAGAAGTTGAAACCACTGTAGAGTTTGCTAGTACTCTAGCTTGGTTGCCCATACAAAGTGAGCATCCTGGTATTTCTGTTCTTGCACCAGATGTCCCAAACACATTATAAATTCCTTCTTCCATTAATTGTTTTTCATCCATCTTGGTGGGTGGAACTACCCATAATCTAGCTTTTGTCCCATTATATTTTTTAAGTAAATGGCCTGCCGCTCTGAAGTGACCAATGTTTGTCATGCATGATCCAATAAAAACCTCGTCAATATTAGTTTCTGCGACTGCTGACAAAGGTTTAATGTCATCAGGATCATTTGGGCATGCAAGAAGAGGCTCTTTAATTTCATTGAGGTCAATTTCAATGATCTCGGCATATTCAGCATTCTCATCAGGTTCAAGTAATTCGGGGTTTGCAATCCATTCTTCCATTGCCTGAGCTCTTCTCTCTAAAGTTTTAGCATCACCATAACCACTTCCAATCATCCATCTAAGCATTACAATATTTGATTTTAGGTATTCTATGATTGGTTCTTTATTTAATCGAACCGTGCACCCTGAGGCAGATCTCTCAGCAGATGCATCAGATAGCTCAAATGCTTGCTCTACTTTTAGGTCTGGCAAGCCTTCGATTTCAAGGCAGCGACCAGAAAATATATTCTTCTTACCTTCCTTGGCTACAGTTAAAAGACCTTTTTGAATTGCGGCATAAGGGATAGCATTCACTAAATCTCTGAGAGTTATTCCAGGCTGCATTTCTCCTTTAAATCTTACAAGTACGGATTCCGGCATATCTAGCGGCATCACTCCTAATGCTGCAGCAAAAGCTACTAACCCTGATCCAGCTGGAAAACTAATACCTAACGGAAAGCGAGTATGGCTGTCTCCACCAGTTCCTACTCCATCTGGAAGCAGCATTCTATTTAACCAAGAATGAATAATTCCATCTCCTGGCTTTAGCGATACTCCTCCTCGATTCATAATAAAGTCTGGTAATGTATGCTGTGTATCGATGTCTACTGGTTTGGGGTATGCAGCAGTATGACAAAATGATTGCATAACAAGATCGGCTGAAAATCCTAAACAAGCTAATTCTTTTAGTTCATCTCTGGTCATTGGCCCAGTGGTATCTTGCGATCCCACTGTTGTCATTCTTGGTTCGCAATATGTCCCAGGTCTAATTCCTTTTACTCCACACGCCTTACCAACCATCTTTTGAGCCAATGTGAAGCCTTTATCTGTAGAAGCTTCAGCATCAGGCCTAGTAAAGATATCAGTTGGCTCTAGACCAAGTGCTTCTCTTGTTTTGTCTGTTAATTGCCTTCCTATAATTAATGGAATCCGGCCGTTTGCTCGAACCTCATCCAGAAGGACGGGTGTTTTGAGTTCAAACCTAGACAAAACTTCTCCGCTAGCTGCATCTAAAATTTTTCCATCAAATGGTTCAAAGATAATTTCTTGTCCCATGTTTAATTTGGAGACATCACACTCCACAGGGAATGCTCCCGAATCTTCTAATGTGTTGAAGAAGATAGGTGCAATCTTTCCGCCAAAACAAAAACCACCTTCTTTTTTATTAGGAATGCATGGAATTTCATCACCCATATGCCAAAGCACCGAGTTTGTTGCTGATTTTCTTGATGAGCCAGTTCCCACTACATCACCAACAAAAACCAATGGATTACCTTTTTTCTTTAACTCTTCTATTGTTTCAAGAGGTTTTTCTAAGCCTTCTCTCGGCATTTTAAACATTGCCAATGCATGCAAAGGAATATCTGGTCTAGACCATGCATCAGTTGCAGGAGATAAGTCATCTGTATTTATTTCACCGGGTACTTTGTAAACAGTTAATTTTATCTGTTTTGCAATTTCTTGTTTCTCTTTAAACCAAGTTCCTTCAGCCCATGCATCTATGACAGTTTTTGCATTTTTATTAGTTTCAGAAAGAGCTAGAACTTCATTAAAAGCATCAAAGATTAACAAAGTCGTGCTTAATGAAGCAGCAGCTGCTTCACCCAGATCATCATCTCCTAAGCATTTTATTAGAGGTTGAATGTTGTATCCACCAAGCATTGTTCCCAAAATCATCACTGCCTCTTTTTTAGAGATGTAAGGACTGCTTGTTTCACCTGTTGTGATGTCTGCTAAGAACCCGGCTTTTACATAAGCTGCTTGATCTACTCCTGCGGGTATTCTTTCTTTCAAAAGTTCCAGCAACAATTCTGACTCTTCATGTTCTGATTTAAGTAATTCAACTAAATCTGATGTTTGTTGAGCCGAAAGAGGTAGAGGTGGTATCCCTTGTTCTTTCCTTTCTTCACAATGTTTTTTGTAATCTTGAAGCATAATTTTCTCCCTGGGTCGTCATTTTACTGTGGTATCCCTAAATCCCCAAGCCTATTCTTTATTTCATTGTATTTCTTAAGATTAAATAATGTATTATCCAGTCTATGAAGAAAAACAAAGCTTCTACACCATGTCTTGGAATATGCTCTACAACTTATGGTGATAATGTTTGCAAGGGTTGCAAGCGTTTTGTTCATGAAGTTATTAATTGGAACAAGTTTACTGTTCCAGAAAAAGAGCTGGTTAATTCAAGGCTTGAAAGTTTTAAGTTAACCGTTTTAAAAGATCGTTTTTCTGTTACAAATGCTGAGCTATTAGCAACTCGGCTAAATGATCAAGGGATAAACTTTAATGATGCGATGGATCCAATGACTTGGATCTTTGATCTTCTTCGAGCTGCTGGCTCACAAGAATTAGATTTGCATCAGTTTGGAATTGCTTGTCATGTAGATGCGGATCTTGCTCAGCTTAAAGAGCAAATTTACTCAGAGTTTTTGGAGCTTTCTGAGGCTCATTATGACAGGTACTTTTTTACTTAGTCGTTGGTAATTCCCACCAGTTTGTTGTGTATTTGGGTGATACCATATCCTTTTGTATGGGTGATAACTTTGCAGGATACTGTGATGCATAGTAGACCTGTGTTTGAGTATCATTGAGTGCATCTATAGTTTGCATTAAGTTTGTATCTTGTTTTAAGTGCCGCTGATCTTTTGCTTCAAATAGAGATTTCTGAAGAAAGGTTGAATGTGAAAAATGACTTAGCAATATTCCTGCTTTTGCATATGGATAACCTTTCCTAAAGATTGTATTCAGTATTTTATTTGCGCCCATTAGAATGCTTCTTGTATCATCTACCGGGCAAGGAAGCTGAAAGCTATCAAATCCACGATATTGCAGTTGCTGATTAAATCTACTGGTTGAAATAAATACTGACACTTGAGAGCATTTTTGTTTTTCCTGTCTCAGCTTCTCTCCTGCCCGCACTGCAAAATTGCTAATTAGTGGTTTAAGCGCACTTAAGTTTTCAATTCTGCCTCTAAAACTTCGACTGACAACAATTTGTTTTTTTGGATCACAATGATCTTCTATTTGAATGCATGATTCTCCCCTTAATTCTCTAACTGTACGCTCTAAAACAACGCTAAATTTTTTTCTAATAAGCCTAATATCCATTTGCATTAATTCATAGGCTGAATATATGCCCAATTGATTGAGCTGTCTGGAGAGGTTGTGACCAATGCCCCAAATCTCTTTAATAGGCAAGGTTTTAAGAATACGGGCTATATCTTTTTGATCACTTAGGCAGCAGACCCCCATACCGCCACTTGTATTTTTTGCAACATGGCTTGCAACCTTGGTAAGAGTTTTTGTTGGCGCGATTCCAATTCGCACAGGAATCCCAACCCATTGTCGTATAGTGTTGCGACAGTAAATACCGAACTCATGTGCGTGATTTATATTCTGTACATGCTGTAGATCTAAAAATGCTTCATCAATGCTATAAACCTCAATCTTTTTGACCATTCCTTCAAGAATACTCATAACTCTTTTGGATAGATCGCCATACAGAGCAAAGTTAGATGAAAATACTTTACCTCCTTGCGCTAAATATGATTTTTTTACTTTGAACCAAGGAATACCCATTTTTATACCCATAGCTTTGGCTTCTTTGCTTCTGGCAATAACACAGCCATCATTGTTAGACAGCACCACGATAGGCACCTGTTTTAAATCTGGTCGAAATACCCTTTCGCATGAGGCATAGAAATTATCACAATCCACTAATGCTAAAAGTCTCATTCAAATTTATTAATGGCCGCAGTGACTGTGCCCATAATATCTAGATCTTGGCCATGCTGAATATAGATTGGTTTGTATTTTGCATTCTCTGGCAGTAAGCACAGTCGAGGCTTAAGTTGCAATCGTTTACATACGAAATCACCGTCCAGAGAGGCAACTACAATGCTACCGTGCTTTGGTTTAAGGCTTCGATCAACTATTAAGATGGCTTGATCTGCAATATTTGCATCTAGCATTGAATCTCCGGATACTCTTACCAAGAAAGTAGCCGCTCCATTCTTAATAAGGTACTGATTTAGATCAATGGGGCTTTCCAGATAATCATTTGCAGGGCTTGGAAAGCCTACGGATACTGTCTCTACAAAAAATTTTGTAAAAGTGGCAGGCAGATCATTTGCCGATATTGAACCGAGGTAATTAATAGTCATGGGATTTAAAATACTGTATATTTATACAGTATTATTTGGCAACAAACAATAGTTTTAAAGGATAAATTCTTTTAATTCTTGCTGCTGCTCATCAAGCATTAGGCACCAACCAGTTTCATGCCAGTCCCCTAAAACAATCCGTGTGCCGGTATTGGTTTTGTGAGTTTTTGGTCTATGAGTATGGCCATGAATTAGAAGATCTATGTGATGCTCTTCAAAAAAATCCTCAATGGCAGCTTGAGTAACATCCATAATAGACACTTCCTTACTGCTATTATTTTTTTGGCTGGCATCGCGCATGTTTGATGCAATACTTAGACGTTCATCTAGAGGCTTTTGTAGGAATTCCTCTTGCCATTTTGACGATCTAACTTCTTTTTTAAATTCAATGTATTCAAGGTCTTCAGTGCAAAAATCATCTCCATGTGAGAGAGCAATTTTTAAATCAAAGAAATTCAGAAAGAACGGATCTGGAAGTAGGGTAAGATTAGAGTGCTCTGCAAAGCTTTCTCCACATAAGAAATCTCTATTGCCATGAATAAAAAATATTTCTAGTCCATTACGAGTAGCATGATTTATTTTTTGTATTACGCTAGTTGCAAGCTCGGAGTTATCATCATCTCCAACCCATGCTTCAAAAAGATCACCTAATATATATAGATGAGATAATTCTTGCGCAGCAGTTTGTAGAAATTTAAAAAAGCCCTCCGTTACAGAGGGCATATTTTTAGATAAATGAAGATCAGATATAAAGCCTAACTTCATTCACTCACTGTCACTGAATGAATAATTGTTGGTTCAAGAGGCGCATCAGCATAACCGCCAACAGTAGAGGTTGTGCTCAGCGCGATTTGATCTACAACATCCATTCCATCAATAACTGAGCCAAAGACTGCATAACCCCAGCCTTGAGAAGTTTCAGCTGTATGGTTTAAAAATTCATTGTCTTTATGATTAATAAAAAATTGACCGGTAGCAGAATGAGGATCCATGGTTCGGGCCATTGCAATAGTGCCGCGATCATTCTTTAAGCCATTATTAGCCTCATTTTGAATTGGATCTGTGTTTGTTGGTTTGGGAGTCATATCTTCATCTAGACCACCGCCTTGCACCATAAATCCTTCAATAATTCTATGAAAAATTGTGCCTGCATAATAACCATCCTCGGCTAATTTTAAAAAGTTCGCCACGGTTATAGGCGCGTTATCAGCATCAAGCTCTAAGTGGATTTCTCCGGCTGAAGTGGAAATAGTAACAAGTGACATCTGATCCTCCTCTGGATAATATTCAGTCTGATCTTTTTGATCAATGGGTGATAGGAAGAAGATTAAAGCAACAGCGGTTACAATAATTATTAAAATAGTAATTTGTATTTTTGACATTAATAAAACCTACATTCCAGTTAAGTTCTCTATAATAAGTGATTCATATATCAAATAACAGATGACAATTAAGTTTTATAACTCCTTAACAAACCAAAAGGAAGATTTCGTACCCATACGCGAAGGCGAGGTTGGGATGTATGTTTGCGGGATGACGGTCTATGATAACTGTCACTTGGGGCATGCAAGGGCGATGATGGCTTTTGATATTCTTGCGCGTTACCTTCGATATCAAGGCTATAAGTTAAATTTTACTCGTAACATCACTGATATAGACGACAAGATTATTGATAGAGCCAATGAAAACAAGGAAACAATAGACGCCCTAACAGATAGAACGATTGCTAGTATGCATGAAGATTTTTTAAAGCTTGGCCTAGAGCTTCCTACAAATGAGCCTCGTGCAACTGAGTATATTGAAGGAATGATTAATATGATTAGTAAACTTATTGAAAAAGGGCATGCCTATCATTCTGAGGGTGGAGATGTTTTCTTCGCAGTGCGAACATTTCCAGAATACGGAAAATTATCGAATAAAAATATTGATGATTTGAATCCAGGCTCTAGAGTTGAAGAAGATGGATCTAAAAAAGACCCATTAGATTTTGTTCTCTGGAAAAGTGCTAAGCAGAATGAGCCATCATGGGATTCTCCTTGGGGCTTAGGGAGACCTGGCTGGCATATCGAATGCTCAGTTATGTCTCTTGAAAATTTAGGTAAACATTTCGATATCCATGGTGGAGGTCCAGACCTACTGTTCCCCCATCATGAGAATGAGATAGCTCAGTCTGAATGTGCTTCTGATCATAAATTTGCAAACTATTGGATTCATTCAGGATTGCTAAAAATTAATGGGGAAAAGATGTCAAAGTCTTTGGGTAATTTTGCAATGCTAAAAGACTTATTTGCTTCCTATCACCCAGAAGTCATTCGATATTATTTAATCTCTAGCCACTATAGAAGCTCTCTAAATTTTGACAACGAATCCCTTGATCAAGCGCGATCAGCTTTAACAAGACTTTATCAGGCTGCATCACTTGTATCATTGCAGGAGTCAGATTTACATGATGATAGCGTTAAGGAATTTATAAACTCAATGAATGATGATTTAAACACCCCAGAGGCATTAAGCACTCTCTTTGGGTTGGCAAAATTAATTAATAGCAGTCAAGATACACAAGATAAGAGTATGTATGCATCGACTATGAGAGAATTGGGCAAAGTTTTAGGACTGCTTAACGAAAGTCCTGAAGCTTTTTTTCAATATGGAGCAAATTTAACTGATGAAGAGATTAGCAAGAAAATAGAGGAAAGAAATCAAGCAAGGGATGCTAAGGATTTCCAAAAGGCTGATCAAATAAGAGATGAATTATCAGCTCAAGGCATCTTATTAGATGATTCTAGCGATGGCACTACTTGGAAGAAATCTTAATCGTCTTCCTCAAGGTCATTAATTACAGATTCTATGCCAGTTGAGCCCATATTCATCCCAACAACTCTCTCAATACCCATTTTTGCATAATGCTCCGCAGCATCTTTCATCAAACCTGATTGATCTAGCGTTAACCCACCGTCCACGCACACATTAATTCCTGTAATAAATCTAGATTCGTCAGAAGCAAGAAATAATGCCGTGTAAGCAATATCAATTGGCATTCCAAAATCTTTGATTGGCTGATCTAGCTTGCTGTCTTCAATTGCTGTGGCTAAAAGAGGAGTATTAATTGTTCCAGGTGAAATAGCATTTACTCTTATTTTATATTCACCTAATTCAATTGCAGCATTTTTACAAAAATTTATTACTCCTGCTTTTGCAGCAGAATAAGCGAGCGGACCAGATCCGCCCCCCATCCCCGCAATGGAAGCTGTATTAATTATTGATCCACCAGAAAGATTTTTTTTCATAATCCTTGCTGCATATTTTGAGCCCAGAAAAACAGACTTTAGAAGTATTTGGAATGACTTATCCCACTCGTCTGCATTGATGTGAGTAATGGGACCAACTGCACCTCCAATGCCTGCATTATTAAAAAGGATATGCAAAGCACCAAAATGATCAACTGCAAGTTTGATCATATTTTCTATGTCATTTTCTGAAGAAACATCGGTGATGGATATGCATGCATCTGAATCTAATTTTTTTTGCTTAATAATTTCAAAAGTCTCTTCGAGAGACTCTTTATTAATATCTGCCAACACAACCTTAGCGCCATGTTCTAAAAACAATAATGCAGTTTCTTTACCAATGCCACTTCCAGCACCCGTTATCACTGCGACTTTATCTTGTAATCTTTTCATCTAATGATTATTACCGAAAGCCTATCAAAATAAAAATAAAGTTATGCCAAAAAACATACCATGCATGAGTAGGGTAAATAGATTAAAATCGAGGATTGGCTAAAAGAATGGCTCCCTGACGTGGGATCGAACCACGGACCAATTGATTAACAGTCAACTGCTCTACCGCTGAGCTATCAGGGAACAAGTTGGGAATTATAAATTAAAATTCATAAAGTAAAACAAGATAATGACAAAAAATTTAACCGTTACATCTCCGTTTGAACCTGCAGGAAGTCAACCTCAAGCAATAGAAACTCTAGTTAATGGTTTAAATGATGGGTTATTGCATCAAGTTTTACTTGGTGTAACAGGTTCAGGCAAAACTTATACCATGGCTAAAATTATTGAATCAACTCAAAGGCCTGCGGTGGTTATGGCCCCTAACAAGACCTTAGCAGCTCAATTATATGGAGAGCTTAAAGATTTTTTTCCTCAAAACTCCGTCGAATACTTTGTTTCTTATTATGATTACTACCAGCCTGAAGCCTATGTACCTACTTCTGATACTTATATTGCTAAAGATGCATCCGTGAATGAACATATTGAGCAAATGCGTCTTTCTGCAACCAAGGCACTACTCGAAAGGAGCGATACGATTGTTGTTGCTACTGTATCGGCGATATATGGCTTAGGCGCTCCTGAAGCCTATCTGAATATGATCCTTCATTTAGATAGAGGTGAAACAATCGATCAAAGAACTATTTTGCGTCGCTTATCTTCGATGCAATATACCCGAAATGATATTGATTTTAGGCGTGCAACTTTTAGGGTAAGAGGTGATGTGATTGATATTTATCCCGCTGATTCAGAGAGAGATGCTCTGAGAATTGAATTATTTGGAGATGAAGTAGAGCGTCTATTATGGATTGATCCATTAACTGGAGAAGTCATTAATGAGACTCCTCGAGCGACGATTTATCCAAAAACACATTACGTGACACCAAAAGAGACGGTTCTAGACTGCCTTAAAACCATTCGGGAGGAGTTGAAAGAAAGAATTAAATTCTTACAAGCAAACAATAGATTGGTTGAGGCTCAAAGATTGCAAGAGAGAACAACTTACGATTTAGAAATGATGCAAGAGCTTGGTTATTGTCAAGGCATCGAAAATTATTCACGTTATCTTTCAGGTCGCAATCCTGGTGAGCCACCCCCATGTCTTTTTGATTATTTACCTAAAAATGCAATAGTCTTTATGGATGAGTCTCATGTTTCAGTTCCTCAAATTGGAGGAATGTACAAAGGCGACCGATCACGAAAGGAAACACTGGTTGATTATGGATTTAGATTGCCATCCGCTTTAGATAACCGTCCACTCAGGTTTGAAGAATGGGAGGATGTAACGCCTCAAAAAATATATGTTTCTGCCACTCCTGGTAAGTATGAATTAGAGCATTGTGACAATATGGCAGAGCTATTGGTTAGACCAACTGGATTGATTGATCCAGAGATTGAAATTAGACCTGCAACCTCTCAAATTGATGATGTAATTGGTGAATGCAATGAAAGAGCTGCTCTGAAAGAAAGGGTTTTAATAACGACTTTAACCAAACGCATGGCCGAAGATTTAACAGACTATTTAGAAGAAAATGGAATTAGAACGCGCTACATGCATTCTGATGTAGATACGGTAGAGAGAACTGAAATTATCAGAGATCTAAGGTTGGGTCATTTTGATGTTTTAGTTGGAATTAATTTATTAAGGGAAGGTTTAGATATTCCCGAGGTTAGCTTGGTTGCAATCTTAGATGCCGATAAAGAGGGCTTTTTACGATCAGAGGTTACCCTTATTCAAACCGTTGGACGAGCGGCAAGAAATATTCGTGGAAAGGCAATTTTGTATGCTGATAAGATCACAGGCTCCATGCAAAGGGCCATGGATGAAATGTCTAGAAGAAGAGACATCCAAGTCAAATACAATAAAGAGAATGGCATCACCCCAACATCAATTGTTAAAGATATCAAAGATATCATGGAGGGGGCTAGAGTCACCAAGCAGGCAAAGAAAACAAAACCTCAGCACTTTGAAAAAGAGCTGCCCTTTAAAATTAATAGTGAAACTCCAGACAAGATATCAATATCAATTACCAAGCTAGAAGAGCAGATGTATATTTATGCAAAAGAAACTGAGTATGAAAAAGCTGCATTTTGCAGGGATCAAATTAAAAATCTTAAATGGCAGCTTCTTAATTCTTGATGCTAATTTTCTTCGCAATTTTGAGCCAACAAAAGATAATAATAATCTCTAACCCTTTCTACGAAATCAACGGTTTGTTGGCCTCTGGAATAATTCTCTGAATCCATTGAGGTCTTCAAATTAAGCAAATATTCCTCTAGATCTAACCAGGTCACCTCAACAGTTTTTTTATTTATCGCATCGATAGCATTCTTTACATTGGTGGTGCCTAAATTATATGAAGCTAATACAAAAGCAATTTTGTCACCAGAGGACGTTCCAAAGTTTGTGCTAGCTTCTAGATCTGAGAGGTATTGCGCGCCTCCATATATACTTTGAATCGGGTCCAGTCTATTTGTGACACCCACAGATGCCGCAGTAGGAAGTGTTAACATCATCATGCCTTTAACTTGTGTTGCTGAGCGTGCTTTTGGATTCCATTGCGATTCTTGAAATGCAACAGCAGCTAGGAGCTCCCATTCAATATCAAATGTTTGCGCAGCCTCAACAAAATCATCCTTAAATTTTAGAAATCTTGATTTTTTTAGCTCATCAAATTTATTTTTCTCAAAATCACTTAGCCTTGAGAAGGAATATAATTTTTCGTTAATAAGATTGCAGTAAACTGATACTGGTGTATTTATAGGCTCCTTTGTGCAAGCATAAAGACCAGATATAAGGATGAAAATTGTTAAGTTTTTTGCAAGGAATTGCATTGTTTTTATTTTTTTAATTTTAAACATCCTTATAATTAATTATTACAATATTTTACTAGAGAGCTAGTGTCAAAAAATCTTAACTTGCTACTTCAAGGTCCCTCTAGTTTTTCGCCGTCTAAAATTTCATCTCTCAGCGCTGATATCAAGCTCATTAATAATAATTCTTCTATTGAGCTGAATAGTTTTGAATTTTACTCAGTAGATGTAAATGAAGATTTTGATGATCATGCGAAACTATTTGAGTTATTAAGAGCAGATGAGCCTCGTGGGTTTCCCAGTTTTTTTATTGGTCCAAGGTCTGGAACTCTTAGCCCATGGGCGTCTAAGACAAGCGAAATAATTACCAATGTTGGCATTGATGGAGTCCTTAGTCTTGAAAAGTATTTTGGCTATTTTGTTGATAAAAATATCCATGTCAAAGATTTAGATTTGTCATGTTTATTTGATCGAATGACTCAAGAGGTTTTTATGAGCAAAAAGGCTATTGCATCTCTTGGCCCCGCTCCAAAAAGAAAACCTTTAATACATATTGATATTTCTATATCCGCTAGTGATGCTTTGTTTAAAGCAAATCAGGATTTGGGTTTAGCATTGTCTCAAGAAGAAATTAACTACTTAGTAGATTTCTATTCATCGGCTGAGCGCAATCCCACTGACGCCGAGCTTATGATGTTTGCACAGGCTAACTCAGAGCATTGCAGACATAAAATATTTAACGCTGCTTGGGTATTAGGTTCTGCGGTTAAAGAAGAATCTTTATTTGATCTTATTAAAAAGACAAGCAAAGGTAATAAACCAGACTTGATCTCAGCCTATAAGGATAATGCTGCTGTTATTGCAGGAGTTGACGTAATGACGCTCAATAGAAATTTAAAAAATAATTACAGCTTTTCCTCTGAAAAAATAAACTCAACTTTAAAAGTTGAAACACATAATCATCCTACTGCCATTTCTCCATTTCCTGGAGCAGCCACTGGATCTGGGGGAGAGATAAGAGATGAGGGAGCCACAGGTTCTGGTGCAAAGCCTAAAATGGGATTGGTGGGATTTAATGTTTCCAACCTTAGATTAAAAGACTTCCCCCGTGCTTGGGAAGGGATTTCACATAAGCCTTCAAGAATTGCTTCACCACTCCAAATCATGACAGAAGGACCAATTGGTGCCGCTGCATTTAACAATGAATTTGGTCGACCAAGTACTGTCGGTTACTTCAGAGTCTTTGAACAGCCCTTTGTTCACAATCAGGCTTACGGATATCACAAGCCAATTATGCTGGCGGGTGGTATTGGAGAGGTAAAAGATAGAAATAGCATTAAAAATCCTATTGAAGCCAATGATTTGGTAGTTGTTTTGGGTGGTCCTTCAATGCTAATAGGATTAGGTGGTGGGGCTGCTTCATCTATGTCATCTGGGGAAAGTGATGAAGATTTAGATTTTGCTTCTGTGCAAAGAGAAAATGCTGAAATGGAAAGAAGATGCCAAGAAGTTATCAATCAATGCGCATTTGAATCTCCTAACCTTATTGAATTTATTCATGATGTTGGTGCTGGTGGACTTTCAAATGCAATTCCAGAATTAGCTAAAGATTGCAATTTAGGTGTTGCCATAGATTTGAGCAAGATACCTGTTGCTGACCTCAGCCTTTCCCCAATGGAAGTTTGGTCCAATGAGTCTCAAGAGCGATACGTTTTAGCAATTAAAAAATCTAATAAAGATATATTTGAAAATATATGTCGACGTGAGAGATGCCCAGTTGCTTTTGTTGGACAAACAACCTTATCTAATGCAGTAGAGGTTTATGACCCCGAGAGAGATGAATATCCTGTGCAAGTTCCTTTATCAATGTTATTTGGTGATTTACCTATTTCAAATATGGTCCTTGATAATCCAAAAATTAACCAAGCAACTGACTCTTACAATTATGATTTAGATTTACCTGAGTTAATTCAGAGAGTGCTGTCACATCCATCTGTAGCTTCAAAATCTTTTTTAATTACTATTGGTGACAGAACGGTTGGGGGGCTGGTTGCTCGAGATCAGTTGGTGGGCAGATATCAAGTGCCTACTTCAAATTATGCAATGTCTACTAAATCATTTCTTAGCAATGAAGGAGATGCTTTATCAATTGGAGAAAAGCCAACGCTAGCAGTTAAAAACCCAGCAGCCTCACTAAGAATGGCTTTGGCTGAAGCATTAATGAACTTATGCTCTGTTCCGATTAAGAGTTTGGATCTGGTAAGGTTGTCGGCAAATTGGATGGCTGCATGTGGAGACGAAGAGGATAATTATGCTTTACTTTTGGGGGTTGAGGCATTATCAAACATGTGTATTGAGCTCGGTGTGGCTATACCGGTCGGCAAAGATTCTTTATCTATGAGAACCAAATGGAATGAAGGTGACGACGAGTATGAGGTTAAGAGCCCTTTGTCTGGTGTTATTACTGCCATGGCTCCAGTTGAAGATGTTTCATTAGGAGTAACCACTGAATTCAAAGAGAGCGGCTCAAAAAATTTATACCATTTATTTTTAAATAACCAATGTAGATTGGGTGGTTCAATCCTTGAAGAGGTTACCTCCTCAAGCATTCAAGACGTTCCTGATATTGACGATGTTGAATTATTCAACAATCTTTTCCATTCAATTCAAGAGTTGATTGTGCGAGGCTGGATCGTTGCATTGCATGATGTTTCTGATGGAGGATTATTTGCCACCATCACAGAACTATCTTTTACCAATAAGGTGGGGATAGAAATATTTATTCCAGAGAACTCTCAAAAGAAAAGCATGATTCAATATCTCTTCGCCGAAGAAACAGGGGCAGTCATTCAGTTTCATAATGAATTTGAAATTGACGCTCTTGAGTTTTTAAAACAAAACAATATTCGATATCGAAAATGCGCCACTCGAAGATCTGATGCCCAGGTGGTAATTTCATCAAACCATAATATTGAATTTTCTCAGTCAGCAGTCAATTTAGAGAAAATCTGGAGCGAAACTTCCTACTCAATTAAGTCCAATAGAGATAATCCAGTTAGCGCCAAAGAAGAACATGATTTAATTGAAAAGTTCGATGATCAGGGGTTGGTGGCTATAGATAATTTTCAATTTTCTGATCAATTGCCAGCATTCAATAAGAATTTTAGGCCCAAGGTAGCAATTTTTAGAGAGCAAGGAGTTAATGGTCAAAATGAAATGGCTGCTGCTTTCATATTAGCTGGGTTTGAGGCTGTAGATGTTCATATGCAAGATTTGCTTGATAATCCCAACTTGTTATTAGAATTTCAGGGTTTGGCAGCCTGCGGTGGCTTCTCTTACGGGGATGTACTTGGAGCTGGAGGCGGTTGGTCTTCAAGTATCAGCTATAACAATGCAGTTAGAGAATCATTTGAACACTTTTTTAATCGAGCTGAAACCTTTACCTTTGGTGTGTGCAATGGTTGTCAAATGTTATCCAATTTAAAGGATTTAATACCTGGCGCTGAAAATTGGCCTGAGTTTCTGTGGAATGAATCAGATCAATTTGAAGCACGTTTATCTCAAGTTACTATTACCCAATCTAAGTCAGTTTTATTGGATGGTATGGAAGGATGGCAAATTCCAGTGGCTGTTGCACATGGAGAGGGTCGAGCATCATTTAAAGAAGGAGCTTTACAGAGCCTGTCGAAACATAATCAGGTAGCCGTTCAATTTACTGATAACAAGGGAGCTGTGGCTTCATCGTATCCATTGAACCCAAATGGATCTCCTGAGGGTATTACAGGTCTTACATCTAGGGATGGTAGAGCAACCATCATGATGCCTCATCCAGAAAGAGTGTTTAGATCTCAGCAGTTATCTTGGAAGCCATCAGATTGGATGGAGTATTCTCCCTGGATGCAAATCTTTTTAAATGCCTATAAATTCACCCAAGAATCATAAATTTTTTCTTAATTACCAAAGTTTTAGGGCTTCCTCTCTAAAGGGGAAGTTATCCGAATGCATGTCATCAAAATAATATTTCAATGTCTTGGTGACTGTTGGAAATGCAATTTCATCCCAAGGAATTTCTTCTTGAGTAAATAGTTTTACTTCAGAGCTTTCTGCAGTAGGACCAAATTTTTCATCGCCCAATTGAGCTAAATAAAAAAAGTGGACTTGACTGATATGAGTCAAACTAAATGCCGTATATGGGGCAATGATTTTTGGTGTTGCCTGAGTTTCTTCTTTCGTTTCTCTGAGCGCTCCCTCCTGAAGGGTTTCTGCATTCTCCATAAAACCAGCAGGCAATGTCCAACGACCAAAGCGAGGTTCTATATTTCTTTTGCATAAAAGCACTTGCTCATCTTTAATGCATATGGTCCCGACAATGAGATTGGGATTAGTATAAAAAATTGAGTCACAGGCAGAGCAAACATACCGCTTTAAATTATCATCAGCTGGAACTTTAAAATCAATTTGATCGCTTCCGCATTTTGAACAATATCTCAAAAGTGCTCCTTTCCTAGAGAATTAAATGTCGTAAGAAGTTAAACTTACGCAATGATTGAAGACATCAAGTATAAACTAAATTTAAATAATTCTGAAAAGCCAAGCGGCAGACCTCAAGCCTCTGTATTAATAGCTATTTTAAATTATGGTGAATTTCTTAAATCCCCTGAATTAATTTATACACAACGCTCCAGTCATCTTTCAACTCATTCTGGTGAAGTGAGTTTCCCGGGAGGCAAAGCAGATAAAACAGATCCAAATCTTTTTGGAACAGCCTTGAGAGAATCTAATGAAGAAATAAGCCTGAATAGTGAGGACGTTACTGAATTGGGGAAATTAAATTATCTAATCTCTCGTCATAAGATAGAGGTTAATCCATTTGTGGCTTCAGTTGATCAACCTCAAGCCTTTAAGCCCAATGAGGAGATTCAAGAGATATTTACTGTTCCGCTAAATTTTTTGCTTGATTCAAGAAACATTCAAAGAGAAAGCATTGAAAGACATGGCAGTGTTTGGCAAGTGCCAACATGGAACATCAAGAATCAAAAAATATGGGGTCTAACTGCAATGATTACCGTAAACTTCTTAAATGTATGTTTTGATGCGAATATAGAGATTCTAGAGGGTTAATCGAAATGATAATTGATATTAATAATAAAAGTTTAAGCACTGAAAATGATGATTTTTGGGTAGCTCCAGATGCAACAGTTATTGGAGATGTGCAAATGGCAAAAGATTCAAGCGTTTGGTTCCATTGCACTCTTAGAGGAGATAATGAACCAATTATTTTGGGTGAAGGAACAAATATTCAGGATAATTCGGTAATACATACTGATCCAGGATTTGCATGCACAATAGGAAAATTTGTTACTGTTGGACATATGGCAATGCTTCATGGATGTGAAATTGGCGATGGCACTCTTATTGGTATTGGTGCAGTGATTCTTAATGGAGCAAAAATAGGAAAAAATTGCATCATAGGAGCAAAGGCATTGGTTACAGAGGGCATGGAAGTGCCTGATGGATCAATGGTATTGGGTGTTCCAGCTAAAATTAAAAAAGAGCTTAGTCCTGAAGAGCAAGCCATTCCCTCATTAAATGCTCATCATTACATTGAAAACTATAAAAGGTATAAGGCCGAGCTAGGTTAGATAAATGTCAGGAAGAATAGTAAATTATTTTGATGAATCAACCGAGTGTGAAGGATATCTCTCTATGCCCGAATCTTCTCAGCCTGTCCCTTTGGTTTTGGTTGCTCATACTTGGAAAGGCAGATCTGAGTTTGAAGATCACAAAGCGGTGGCGCTAAATAATTTAGGCTATGCAGCTTTATCAATCGATATTTTTGGCGGTGGCATTAACGGGACCAGTGTTGAGGAGAATCAATCTTTAATTGCGCCCTTTGTTCAAGATAGACAGTTATTTAGACAACGTCTAATTAGTGCTGTTGAGTTTGGCAAAACCATTGATGGCGTTGATGCTTCAAAAATAGCATTGATTGGTTTTTGTTTTGGTGGCCTCGCCGCCATAGAACTCGCTCGTTCAGGATATCAGCTATCAGGCTGCATAAGTTTTCATGGGCTTTTAAATCAATCCGATGAACCTTTTCAAAAGGTAAACACTAAATTATTGGTTTTGCATGGAGACAAAGATCCCATGGTATCCTCAGATCAAATACTGGCTTTGCAGAACGAAATGACAGAATCAGAGGCTGATTGGCAATTTATAAGCTATGGCAACACATACCATGCGTTTACCAATCCTGCTGCTAACGATATTGAAATGGGAACAGTTTATAATCATGATAGTGACATGAGATCGTGGACCGCAATGTCTAATTTTTTAATGGAAGTTTTTAGCAATGTTAACAAGTGAACTAAGAGCTAAGTTTTTAGAGTACTTCAGCAACAACGATCATGAAGTTGTTGAGTCTAGCCCATTGATACCAGCTAATGACGAGACGTTGTTATTTACAAATGCCGGAATGGTTCAATTTAAAGATGTCTTTTTGGGGTCTGATAAACGTTCTTATAAAAGAGCAACAACAACTCAACGATGCATTCGGGCAGGCGGGAAGCATAATGATTTGGAGAATGTAGGTTATACCCTCAGGCATCATACGTTCTTTGAGATGTTGGGCAACTTTAGCTTTGGAGATTATTTTAAAGAAGAAGCAATTCAACTGGCATGGAATTTTTTAACAAATGAATTAAATTTAGAAAAAGAAAAATTATGGATTTCTGTTTTTAGAGAAGATGATGAGGCGGCAGAAATATGGTCATCAAAGATTGGTATTGATCCAGAGAGAATCGTACGATTGGATGAAGAAGATAATTTCTGGTCTATGGGTGATACAGGTCCCTGTGGACCTTGTTCTGAAATTTACTATGATCATGGCGAGCAATATGAAGGTACACCTCCAGGATCACCCGGGGGTGATGGAGATAGATTTGTAGAAATTTGGAATTTAGTCTTCATGCAATTTAATAGAGATGCTGCTGGTGAATTAACACCTTTACCTAAACCATCTGTTGATACCGGCATGGGCTTGGAGCGAGTTGCTGCAGTGATGCAAGGCGTAAATTCAAATTATGAAACAGATCTTTTCCTAAACCTTATTCAAGCCTCTGAAGATGCCATTCAGTCTCCTGGAGCACCATCTCATAAAGTAATTGCAGATCATATAAGAAGCGTTAGCTTTTTGATTGCCGATGGTATCACTCCTTCCAATGAAGGAAGAGGATATGTTCTCAGAAGAATCATGCGCAGAGCCATCCGTCATGGATACAAGCTTGGAGCCAAGGAACCATTTTTACATGCATTAGTGGATCCATTAGTAAAAGAAATGAACTCTGCGTTTCCAATGCTAGCATCTAATCAAAAACACATTGAGGAAACTATTCACAATGAAGAGAATAAGTTTCTTGAAACATTGGATAAAGGGATTGAAATTTTAGAAAAAGAAATTGCTGGCATGAGTTCAAAGATTATCCCTGGGGAAATTGTCTTTAAACTGCATGATACATTTGGCTTCCCTTTTGATCTAACTGCAGATATTGCTCGTGAACAAGATTTAGAGTTAGATCAAGCAGGTTTTAAAAAATGCATGGAAGAGCAAATTAAAAATTCAAAATCCGCAAGTAAATTTAAAGGCACTCAATTAGATCTATCTGCAATTGATGAAACTCAATTTTTAGGCTATGACCGATTAAATGCAGAGGGGAAAGTTTTAGGATTATGGGATGACGATCTGCAGGTAGATTCTGCAACTCCAGGAAAAGAATATATTCTTGCCTTGGACCAATCTCCATTTTATGCAGAGTCAGGGGGCCAGGTTGGGGATCAAGGAGAGTTTTCGGGTTCTAATGGAAGCGGGCAAGTGGTGGATTGTATTAAACAAGGAAAAATTTTTCTTCATAAGATTAATTTGGAAGAGGGCTCAATTAACTTACATGATACTTTGAAACTTTCAGTCGCACCTATGATGAGAAGTGATGCGGCTTCTAATCATTCTGCAACTCATTTGATGCATGCAGCCTTAAAGCATGTGCTTGGCCATCATGTTGAGCAAAAAGGATCCCTTGTAGATTCTTCAAAGTTACGTTTTGATTTTTCACATCCCAAGGCTGTAACCAAAGATGAGCTTAAACAAATAGAATTATTGGTTAATCAACAAACTCTAAGTAATGCTGAGGTAAAAACAGAATTAATGCAGCTTGATGATGCTATAGCGTCTGGTGCAGAGGCAATGTTTGGAGAAAAATATGAGGATGAGGTCAGGGTTTTATCCATGGGCGATGGTTTCTCGGTAGAGCTTTGCGGCGGGACCCATGTATCGAGAACTGGCGATATTGGGATGTTTACAATTTTAAGTGAATCCAGTGTTTCTTCCGGAGTGAGAAGGATTGAAGCCGTTACTGGCTTGAAAGCTGTGGAATTAATGCTAGACATTCGATCTCAACTTCAAGATGTCCAAGGAATATTAAATGTTGGAGCTCCTCAGGTTAGCTCTAAAGTTGAAGATTTAATCAAAGAAAATAAATCTCTCAAAAAAGGAAATAAAATCAAAGACCAATCTACTGTTGAGATTAAAGAAGTCATTCATAAAATTAATAACTTTGATTTAGTCCTCATTGAAGCAGATACGCAAAACATTCAAGATCTGAGACAGTTGGTTGATAGCTCCAAAAAAGGTCAATCTGAAAGATGTGTTTTAATTTTTAGCCACCATGACTCAAAATTGCTTATGGTCTGTGGGGTAACAGATGATATTCAAGAATCTCTTAGTGCCCATGATGTGATTCAAACAATAGCAAAAGCGACTAATGGAAAAGGGGGCGGACGTAAGGATTTTGCCCAAGGCGCAGGTGAGGCTGAAAATTTTAAAGAATTTGTTAATTCTATTCCTGATATCGTACAATCCATCGCTTAGTTAGTAAGCTTCTTAATTATGGAAACGATAGTATTAAAATTTGGCGGGACTTCTGTTGGGTCACCCGATAGGATCACTGCTGTTGCAAATTTAATTAAGTCAGCCACTGAAGAAGCATCACCTGTTGTGGTTGTTTCTGCCATGAGCGGAGAAACAAATCGTCTTATTGATTTAGCTAAATCCTTTGGTTCTGAGCCAAATAAAAGAGAATTCGATGCGCTTGTTTCAACTGGTGAGATGGTTAGCGCGTCATTGGTTGCAATTGCCTTAAATCAATTAGGCCTTAAGGCCAAATCATTATCAGCCGCTCAATTTGGAATGAAAACAACTTCTAATTTTTCACGTGCAAAGATCCTTGATCTTGATAAAAATATTATTTTTAAAACCATCGAAGATGGCTATATCCCAATCATTACTGGATTTCAGGGGGTTACCAACGAGGGAGATACTACTACCATGGGTAGAGGTGGCAGCGATACTACTGCAGTGGCAATAGCAGCCTCAATAAAATCTAAGCGCTGTGATATATACACCGATGTTGATGGCATCTATACAACTGATCCTAGAATAGTGCCTGATGCAAAAAAACTTGACTCAATAAGCATAGAGGAAATGTTGGAACTAGCAGGTCAGGGTGCTAAAGTTATGCAGATACGCGCTGTTGAATTTGCAAATAAATATAAAGTTTTAGTTAGAGTTTTATCAAGCTTTGAGCCAGGTTCAGGCACACTTATTTTACAGGAGGAAGATGGAATGGAAGATGCTGTTATTACAGGTATTGCTTCTCAAACAGATCAGACTAAGTTTACTCTTCATGGAGTGGTAGATACTCCAGGGATTGCCTCTGGTATTTTAAGCCCAGTCAGCGAAGCTGGCATTGAAGTAGATGTTATTGTTCAGAATGTTAGTGTCTCGGGAAAAACAGACTTTACATTTACCGTCGGAACTTCTGATAGGGTTGAAGTGGAATCTGTTTTAAAAGAAAAAATGCAAGGTATCTCGTTTGATGAGTTAATTATTGATGAAGGCATAGGCAAGGTTTCGTTGGTGGGTGTAGGGATGCGTTCCCATGCTGGAATAGCAAGCACAGCATTTAACGCCCTGGCTGATGCTGGTATTAACATTCAAATGATCAGCACCTCAGAGATCAAAATTACAATTGTAATTTCTAAAGAGCAATTAGAGGATGCAGTTAAGACTTTGCACGAAGCCTTTAATTTAGGAGACTAATGTACGATCTAATTTTAAAGAATGGAACCCTCGTAAATGAAGGGTCAATCTATGAATCTGATATTGCTATTAAAGGAGATCGAATTGAAAAAATTTCTTCTTCGATAGACGCAGAAGCAAAAAAAATAATAGACCTTGATGGCAAATATATTTTGCCAGGTTTAATCGATGATCAAGTCCACTTCAGAGAACCTGGCCTGACGCACAAAGGCAACATTCAATCTGAAAGCAGAGCAGGCTTAGCAGGAGGCGTGACTAGTTATTTTGAAATGCCTAATGTGAATCCAACTACAACCAATCGAAAGAATTTACAGGCTAAGTTTGATCTTGCAGCAACTAAATCGCATGCAAATTACTCCTTTTACATGGGGGCAAGCAATACAAACATTGATGAAATCAAACAATTAGACAATACCCTTGCTTGTGGGCTTAAAGTTTTCATGGGGGCTTCAACCGGAGACATGCTGGTCGATAACCAAGATACCCTTGAAGCCATATTCAGAGAAGCGCCTGTTAATATTGTTACGCATTGTGAAGACACTCCAACCATTATTGAAAATGAGAAGGCAATTATCGCTGAATATGGAGAAGACATTGATGCAAAGTTCCATCCCAGAATAAGAGATGCGGCATCGTGTCTAAAATCATCTCAATTGGCTTATGACTTAGCAACAAAACATGGCTCAAATCTTCATATCCTGCATTTAACCACTGCAGATGAGATGAAATTATTCACAGAGGGAGAAATAACAGGTAAAAAAATCACTGCTGAGGTTTGTGTGCATCACTTATTTTTTAGTGAAGCTGATTATGAAACGCGTGGAAATTTTATTAAATGCAATCCCAGCGTAAAATCAGAGCAAGACAGGTTAGCGCTGATTGATGCTGTGCAAAAAAATAAGATTGATATTATTGCAACAGACCATGCTCCTCATACACTTGAAGAAAAACAACAACCATATTTGCAAGCTCCAAGTGGACTACCTCTCAATCAACATTCATTGCTTGTTTTATTAGATTTTTATAACAAAGGAATATTTACTCTGGAACAAATTGTTCAGAAAACCAGTCATAACATTGCTGAGCGCTTCCAAATAAAAGATAGGGGTTATATAAGAGAGGGATCTTTTGCTGACCTTGCTATCGTAGACTTAAGTGCAAACACTTTGGTTACCAATGAAAATATTTTATATCATTGTGGTTGGTCTCCCTTCATAGACTACACTTTTCCTGCTGCTGTTGTTCATACAATAATCAATGGTGAGATTGTTTTTGAAGATGGGGTTTTGAAAGAGCAATTGCCTATTGGCAGTCGAATTGAATTTAATAGATAGTATTATTTTCTTCTTTTAAAGCGTTATAATTCCTGTCCAAAAAATCGGAGAGTTGGCTGAGTGGTCGAAAGCGCCTCCCTGCTAAGGAGGTATACGGGCAACTGTATCGAGGGTTCGAATCCCTCACTCTCCGCCAGTTTTATATATCCTTTTCCATTCTAACCATTGGAACAGTTTTGCCTGATTGTGTTTGATATAAGATCTCTTCTATCGGCTGATAGCCCTTAGCTTTATATAAAAATAAACCTGATTGTGTGGCCATTAATTCACATTTCTTAAAACCCAACTTTTTTGCCGCTTGCTCTCCTAAACTCATAACTAGAGAGCCAACTCCCATTCTTATCCAGTTGGGATGTGTATACATAGCTCTAATTCGAGCTGAATCTGTCGCCGGAATAAGAAACTTATCATCTCTATTGGGCGTATGATTGCCACCAAACAAAGTCTCTCTGTTACTCCATCCACCACATCCAACAAAATTTGTATCACTGAAGATCATAAAATAAGTTTGATCTTTGATAAGCTGATCATCCAGCCCCATGCTATCGAACGAAGCCTCTAATTGATCAGAATTAAGTAAGGGTCCCAAGAGTTGGGTGATTGATAGTTTCATCAACTTTTGGATAGCTGGAATATCATCAAGCTCGGCTATTCTATGAGTAAACTCATGCATATTTTTGTATTTTAATCTCCATGATTATTATAGTAACTGTTAAAATATTTTTATAAATTTCTCCTATTTTTTTATTGCATGAGCCCATCAAATTCAGAAAGTCCTGTATCTGCATTCGATAGAACTCTTGAAGATATCTTGGAATTGCTAAATGAGGATACTCAGCATTTTATTTATCTAACTGGCGCAGCGGGAACTGGTAAAACAACTCTGATAGAGAGAGTGAAAGATGAGTGTTTGCTTAAAAAAATGGTTGTCGCTCCCACTGGAGTTGCAGCATTAAATATTGGTGGGAGTACTATTAATTCAGCATTTAGAATTGGCTTTGATACCTTTCCGGTGATTCAAGAATCAAAGGATCCACGCTTTAAAAAATTATTAAAAAACCTTGAGTTACTCATTATCGATGAAATTTCTATGGTTAGAGCGCCCATGCTTGATGCCATTTCAGAAACCTTACAAATACATCGTAATTCATCCAAGCCCTTTGGCGGAATCCATGTTCTGGCATGTGGTGATTTGTTTCAGTTACCCCCGGTAGTTAAAGAGAATGAGGAAACTGCAATTTTTGAAAGATATCAATCAGTCTATTTTTTTAGTGCAGATAATTTTCAAGCCATTGAAAAGCCATCTTTTTTTGAATTGGTGAGCTCATTCAGGCAACAAGATGATAAAGAGTTTTATGATTTGTTGAATAATATTCGTCTTGGTAAGAACCTTGAAGCCTCGATCAAGAAAATTAATCAGACCTGTCATAATCCAGAATTTGATACTGAGTCATCACTTATTATTACCTCAAGAAAGTATCGAGCCGAACAAATCAATGAGGAGATGTTAAATTTGATAGATGGTCCAGCGACTGCTGCAAAATCAAAAGAGCAAGGTGAGCTCAATGAAAATGATTTACCAGCTCCAAGAGAACTGCGTGTTAAAGAGGATGCCAAGGTTATGTTTATTAAAAATGATCCTGATGGGAGATGGGTCAATGGAACTATTGGAGTCGTGATTGATTGTTCAGATAAAAACAAGAAAGTGATCAAGGTTAAAGTTGAAAAAGAGGTATTTAAAGTAAAAAGAGAAGAATGGAATAAAGTCAGGTATGTCTATGATGAATTTAATGATGAAATGGAAGAAGAGGTTGTCTCTTCTTTTAAACAATTTCCACTGAAACTAGGTTGGGCAGTTACCATTCATAAAGCCCAAGGTTTAACTCTTGAAAGTTGCTCTGTTGATCTTGGTGATGGAGCTTTTGCAACTGGTCAAGCATATGTTGCTCTTAGTCGATGCAAAACCTTAGACTCCTTAAATCTATATAGAGAACTTAAAGTCAGAGACGCTTTGGTTGATCCAGACATTCAAGATTTTCATGCAGAACACTTTGGATAGTTCTACAATGGAACTTTACTTTTTACAATTGAGTCCATGGAAAATCTGATATCTCACATTTCTGAATTTATTATTAAATTTTCTGATTTTGTTTGGGAGTGGAATGCTCCGTTTTTAGTTGGGGCAGGCATATACTTTCTTATTTTCTCAAAACTTACTCCTTTTAAATATATCCGTCATGCCTTCGACTTAATTAGAGGCAAGCATACAAAACAAGAAGACATTGGAGAGGTCACTCATTTCCAAGCTTTAACTACAGCATTATCAGGCACCATTGGTCTAGGAAATATTTCTGGTGTTGCCCTTGCTATTGGTTATGGCGGTCCAGGAGTAATTTTTTGGATGTGGGTGACTGCAATTGTAGGCATAGCAACTAAATTTTTTACTTGCACTTTATCTGTCATGTATCGAGATGTGGATGAAGATGGCACAGTCCGCAGCGGACCAATGTACATTATCAAAAACGCACTTCCAAAGTCTATGATGCCATTGGCATATTTTTTTGCAGCCGCCGGCTTAATTGGTGCTTTACCAGGATTTCAAAGCAATCAAATGGTTCAAATGCTTGAAACGATACCAATATTTGATTTCAAACATTTTAATTTAATAGCCGGAATAGTCTTGGCTGCAATCACTGGAGCTATAATTTTTGGCGGATTGGTGAGAATAGCAAAGGTTTCTCAGTGGCTTGTACCCTTTATGAGTATCTTATATTTTGGCTCTATCATGGTTGCGCTAATATTAAATTTTGATGCGGTTATTCCTGCATTTCAAATTATTATCAAAGATGCTTTTACAGGCTCTGCAGTTGCTGGGGGAAGTGTTATAGCTGTAATTATCATGGGTGTTAAAAGAAGCGCTCATTCCAATGAAGCAGGCATAGGAACAGAGTCACTTGTTCATGGTGCTGCAAAAACTTCAAATCCAGTTAAACAAGGCTTGGTTGCTATGCTAGGACCAATTTTTGATACTTTAATAATGTGCACATCTACTGCATTGTTAATTATTATTTCAGGTGTTTGGTTAAACATAGGCTCAGGTGTTGAGGGCGTTAAATTAACTGCCGAAGCATTTAGCGTTCTTCTTGGTCCTGTGGGATATGCAATTTTGCTTATCTGTGTCGTCAGTTTTGGAGCAAGTACTATCTTTACTTACTCATTTTATGGCTCTGCTTGCGCCCAATTTTTATTTGGTAAAAAAGGAGTAAAAGTTTATCAGTGGGTCATTATTTTCTTTGTTATCGTCTTTGCAGTCATACCCGTGAAGACCGCCATTGCTGTTATTGATCTTTCATTTGCATTTATGGCAATACCAACACTAATTTCATCAGTTTGGTTGGCGCCGAAGGTGATTGAAAAGGCAAAAGATTATTTTGCAACTCTGGAGTCTAAAGCTTCTTCTGTTTAAGTTTATCCGTCTTTTAAAATTTCTCTAGCTGCATTTTTTCCAGGAAGGCCGGTAACACCGCCACCAGGATGAGTTCCTGAGCCACACATATACAAAGATTTTAGTGGTCCCCTGTAGTTTCCATAATTCATTAAGGGTCTTGCAGCCCACATTTGATCGAGAGACATTTGCCCATGCATAATATCTCCACCAATTAATCCAAATTTTTCCTCTAAGTCTAATGGCGACAAAATCATCATTCCTAAAATAGACCCCCTAAAATTTGGTGCATGCTTTGTCACAGTTTCTATAATTGTATCTGCAGCAGCCAATCGATGATCATGCCATGAGCTGCCATCTGGTAGAGTAGGAGAGAATTGCTGACAGAATAAAGATGCAACATGTTGACCTTCTGGAGCTAAAGTATCATCCATGGTTGAGGGAATTAACATTTCTACAATTGGTGCAGAAGACCAGCCATTAGACTTAGCATCGATATAAGCTTTGTCCATGTAATCTAGGGTAGGTGCTATAACAATACCGCTTTGATGATGCTCAGCTATTTCTTTGCCAGGTAGGGCAGAAAAATCTGGCAATTCAGAAAGAGCAACATTCATCCTAAAGGTGCCAGATCCACATTTATACCCATCCATGCTGCGATTAAACTCTGGATCTAATTCATCCTCAGAGATTAATTTTTTGTATAGGAGCTTGGGATTGAGATTTGAGATTATTTTTTTAGCTTTTCTTGTGCTTCCATCATCTAATTGAATTCCAATAGCGGCGCCATCCTCAACAATCACTTTATCCACCGATGCATTTGTAAAGATCTCAACTCCATTTTCCCTGCATGCCTTTTCCATAGCTTGAGTGATTGCACCCATGCCACCAATAGCATGTCCCCAGGCACCTTTTTCCCCATCAACCTCGCCAAATACATGATGCAATAAGACATATGCTGATCCGGGGGTATCCGGGCTAGCAAAATTACCAACTATTGAATCAAAACCAAAAGCAGCTTTTATGTGTTCATTTTCAAACCATGAATCAAGAAAGGATCGCGCACTTTTGGTAAAAAGATCATATACATCTCTATGCACTTGATTGCCTTTATTTGCTATTGGCCAAAGTTGCAAAGCAGCATTTAGTGCAGCCCTAATGCCTTGTTTTGGATTGGGCGGTGTTTTTATCGAAAGGCCTCTTAGCACATCGGCCACTGCCTCTATTCGCTCATAATATTCAGGCAATCTCTCAGCATCTTTTTTAGAGAATTTTTTAAATTCGTTTTGAGTTCTCTCTAAGCCACCGCCTAATTTTAAATAGGTCTTATTATCAATGGGAAGGAAATTTGAAATAGGGCGCTTTACAACTTTCAAGCCATATTCCTTTAGTTTCATATCTTTAATGATTTCTGGATTCAGCAAGCTAACCGTATAACTTGCAACTGAATTTCTAAATCCAGGATGAAATTCCTCAGTTACTGCTGCACCTCCTACAATAGATCTTCTTTCATAGATCTGAATTTTTAAGCCCTCTCTTGCTAAATAATAGGCGCATACCAAACCATTATGTCCGCCACCAATAATGATCGCATCTGATAAATTTTGAGAATTAGGCATACACCTATTATACCTTTCAATGAATCTTTCAAATAAATAATGTATATTTAATGGAGAAATATTTTCTTTTATTTGAGGTAATAAAAAATGAATACAAAATTTAAATTAGCTCTACTGTCTGTACCTTTTTTATTTGTTATTTCGTGCTCTCAGTCAAATGAGGTACAGGAATCTAAGCCAGCTTGGGATGCAACAAATTACACTATGTACAACGAGTTTATGCAATGCACAGCTGGAGCAGAATATAGTCAAGATGCTCTTAATAACATGATTGAATCATGGAGAGATCTTGGATTGTCTGAATCTTTGCTTGGAGGCTGGGGTTATGTGTCAGTATCTCCTGAACAAAGTGATTTTAACAATTATTGGGAATTAAGCTGGTCTTCAAAAGAAGAAGCTGATGCAGCTTGGGCGGAATGGATAGCCAATGAAGATGCTATGGCATGGAGTGAGGGGTCCTCTAAAATTCTTCAATGTGATGGTGAAAATAGAGATGGTTATGATTTTATTTTTCCATATGACCCTTATGCTTTTGGTGAAGCCCCAGAAGATGGTTCTTTTGCTGCAGCGTTTAGCCCTTGCACACTGAATGAGGGCATGGGGCAGGAAGACCTTAATCAAGCTTTGATTAGCTACAATGCTTGGCTTGATGCAATAGACCAATCTCAAGTAAGTGGTTTTTATGCATATGGACTTTATATTCCTGAAGATAAAACTCAAGCAGAAGATTTCTGGTTTGGGAATTTTCATGAAAATCTTGCAACCATGACTGAAGGCAATGAGTTATGGGAGGCTACTGGAGGTGATGCAAAGATTGAGCTCGAGTCTGTTAGTACATGTGGCGAACCTGAAGTATCTAATGGCCAGGTATTTTTTGATCCAGCTAAGCCAGATTTCTCTTAGTCTTTACATCTTAGAAAAAAGAGTTGCACATGCAGCTCTTTTTTTATGGAGAGACAGGTTTTAAATTTTTAAAAATCTCGATTTCTTCAAATTGCTCGAGCATGCTTTGAGAGATTGAAACCAATGATTGGTGTTGGCCATTTGCACTCATCTTCTCTTCCAAGATACAACCTGAATCAAATAACTTCGAGCGTACAGATGCTTGTACGGGGGAGAAATGAACCCATCCAGATAATAACCCTCCAAATAACATCTCAGAAACTATATTTTTTAACTCTTCAAGACCTTCGCCTGTCTCGCTTGATATTTTAATTTCAGGATGTAAATTATTTGCAGGCCATATATCTTCGTTTGTAATTAAATCAATTTTATTTAATGCTCTAATTTGTGGCATAGAAGTAACCCCCAAATCATCAAGAATTAAATCCACTTCTTTAATTTTATAATCTCTATTCGTATCTGCAGCGTCAATAACATGAATCAAAAGATCGGCAGAGGCCAAATCATCCAATGTTGCTTTGAAGGATTCAATCAATTTGGTTGGAAGGTTAGATATAAACCCTACAGTGTCAGAAAAAAGAACTGTTTCAAGCGTTTTGAATTTAAACTCAGTACGTCTGGTGGTTGTATCTAATGTAGCAAATAATTTATCTTCAGCTTCAAGACCACCTTTTGTAAGCATGTTAAATAATGAGGTTTTGCCAGCATTTGTATAGCCAACCAAAGCGACTAATTTATTACTACTTTTTCTTCTTGAGTACCTATTTAAATTCTTTTGATTGTGTTGTTTGTCTAATTTTTTTTTGAGTTGTTTAATTCGATTACCAATTAATCTTCGATCAGTTTCAAGCTGAGTTTCTCCTGGACCTCGTAAGCCAATTCCGCCTTTTTGCCTTTCGAGATGACTCCACCCTCTGACTAATCGAGTTGATAAAAAACTGAGCTGAGCAAGCTCAACCTGCAGTTTTCCAATATCACTTTGAGCTCTAGCAGCAAAAATATCTAAGATTAGACCTGTTCTATCCAGCACTCTTGCGCATAATAATTTTTCTAAATTTCTTTCTTGAGAGGGAGAAAGCTCGCAATCTAAAACTACTAACTTAATATTCTCTGATTCAACGATATTTTTGAGCTCATCAGCCTTGCCTTTGGTAAGAAAGTGGCTAGCAGATACAAAGTTTTGTTTTGAAAAAATATGATGTTCAACTGTCAGTCCAGATGATCTAGCAAGCTCAATGAATTCATTAGAGTTAAATTGTTCAAGATCATCTTGATTCGATCTCAGCAAATCAATTGAAACAATTATTGCTCTTCGATCTTCTGGGGCTGAAGTTTTTTCCAAATTTTAAAGTTACATTATATTTTTTGAAGACTTCCATTGTACGAAATTACATTGCAAAAACATACTTTAAGATTTGCAAATCTGCTTTGATTTCTCCACAATCCATTCTTTTCATTAATAATAAAAAATATGTATGACTTATACCCATATGTAGGTAAAACAGTGACAGTCACTAAAGACATGTGTGATTTTAATGGCCACATGAATGTTAACTATATTAAAGAGGTCTTTGAGCAAGCCTGGGAGTTTGCAAATGAAGAATTTGGTTTAAATGAAGAATATTTAGCAAGTGGTTTTTCAAGCTTTACTCTCGAAGACAACTACAGATTTCAAAAAGAATTTCTATTGGGAGATAAGATTTTTCCTAGATTTAGATTATTTAATGTTAATGAAAAACTTTTTCATATGATTGGAGTTTTGTTTGATAAGAATGGGATAATTTCAGCCATGTATGAAACAGTAGAGGGCCATATCGATATGAAACAAAGAAAAATTGCGCCCATGGACCCACAAAGACTTGCAAAGGTTTTGGCAATCAAAGAAGCACACGATCTAACTGGTAAAGTTCCTTATGACATCAGACTCAAAATTAGAGATTTATAAACCATCGGCAGGAGATTTTATGAATAAAAAATATGCATTAATTACAGGAGGAACTGCTGGAATAGGTCTTGATATTGCTAGAGAGCTTGCCAGGCAGGGATATAATATTCTTCTAACAGCAAGACGAGAGGAAAGACTAATAGAAATATCTGCTTCCTTAGCAGAAGAATTTAACATTGATTGTAATTATATTGCTGCAGATTTAGCTCAAGTTTCAGCACCAGAAATCATCTATAACTTTTGCTCTGAAAATGATTTTGTAGTTGAAATATTGGTTAACAATGCTGGGTATAGCATTAATAAGAAGTTTCATGAAACTGATGAAGAGGAAGAGGAGAAATTTCTAAGAGTATTAGGTATAGCAGTTGTGGCTCTTACGAAAAAATTTATTCCAAGTATGCTCGAGCACAAACATGGCAAAATTATGATGGTTTCCTCTCTTGCTTCTTTTGCACCTCCATCATCTGGCTGGGGCGCCCTTTATGGACCTGTCAAAACTTTTGTTAATCGATTTGGAGATGCAATAAATATTAACTATCGTTCAAAAGGAATCACTTCTACAAATGTATGCCCTGGATTCACTGTAACTGAATTTCATACAGCTAGCGGAATGCAAGATGCTATGGATAAAGTTCCAGCTTTTATGAAAAAGGACTCAAAGACTGTTGCAGTTGGGGCAGTTAAAGCAATGATGAAAGGAAGAAGTGTATGGGTGCCTGGAATATTAAATAAAATACTGGCATTTTTATGCAATATATTGCCGACAAGCATTGTAATTAAAATGAGCTCTAGCTTAGCCGGGGGTCGCTATGAATGAGATCGTTAATATCTCAGAAAAAAGAATTCTACCAACTTTTTTGCTTTTTATTGTCTTGTCTTGGCCGCTAGGAGCACATAGATTTTTTTTGAGACGTTATGCCTCTGCTATTTTATTTATTATCACAATTGGTGGTTGCGGCATTTGGTGGATAGTAGATTTTATTCTGATAGTCACCGGTTCCATGAAAGATGATCAGGGAAAATTAGTGAAGCTATGGGTAGACTAGGCTGGGTTTAAGATTGAGTCAGCTACAAAAGCATTATCTTTTCTCTCTTGCCCAAATGTAGAAACTGGCCCATGGCCTGAAATAAATAAAATCTCCTCTCCAAGAGGCCAAAGTTTTTGAGTTATTGAGTCCAATAAATCTTGATGGTTACCTCTAGGCAAATCGGTTCTTCCAATTGACCCGCGAAATAACACATCTCCAACAGCAGCTAGTTTTGATTCAGGATGGTAAAAAACAATATGTCCCGGTGTGTGTCCTGGACAAAAAATAACTTTAAGGGTTTCATGACCTAGCTGTACCTCATCTCCATCATCAAGCCATCTATCTGGAGTGCAGTTCTGAGCTTGCATTCCAAACATTTTTCCTTGAGATTCCAGCGACTCAAGAAGAAATAAGTCTTCTCGATGGGGCCCCTCAATCTCTAAGGACAGGATGTTTGCTAGCTCATTGGCCGCACCAGCATGATCAGCATGACCATGAGTGAGAAAAATCTTTTCTGGAATTAAACCGTTGTCTTTTGCAGCTCCCAAAAGAATATCTATGTCACCACCTGGATCAATAAAGGCACATTTTTTTGATTCTTCGCAATATAAAATAGGCGCATTTTGCTGAAATGGCGTGACCGGATGAATTAATGCTTTAATCAGAGACATTTGACTATTTTATAGAATTTATACATAACAATGGATACTTTTATGCTTTTCATGATAGTTCGTAATTAATAGACGAATAATTATGTATAAATAAATTGAATGATAGAATTAATAATGAAAACATAAGATATTAATTAATTTTTTTATTTAAGGAGCGACATGAAAATACAATCTTTAAGTTACCTGCTAATCGAAACAACAGATCTTCAGGAATGGGCTGATTATGCAAAAGATGTCGTTGGTTTAATGAAAAATGATTCTCTCAGCGATGAGTATAATCTTTATCTTCGTATGGATGAAAAATCTTTCAGATTTCATGTGATGACTGGTGATTCAAAACGATATCTTGCTGCCGGTTTATCTTTATCAGACAAATCTGCATTTGAAGATGCAAAAAATGAATTGGAGAAAGCAAACATTCCTTTTGAATATTTAGGTGATGAGATAGCAAAATTAAGGTGTGTTGAGGAGTGTATTGGATTAAATGATCCTGCAGGCAACAGACTAGAGCTATCTTATGGGAGCAAGAATTCCTCTGAGCCTTTTGTCTCAACTCAGAACATCAAAGGGTTTATTACTAAAGGACTTGGTTTTGGCCATGTGGTTTTTGCTGCGCCTGATTTAGAGACTACGCACAGGTTTTACATAGATGTTTTGGGTTTTGGAGATTCTGATTATATGAATTTTCCAATGGGGCCAGCTCCAGATGCACCCGAAGTTAAATTAAACTTTATGCATTGTGACAACCCAAGACATCACACGGTTGCCTTGTATGAATCCCCAATTCCACCGTCAGGACTTATACATACCATGGTAGAGGTAAACGACATTGATGAAGTTGGTTATGGGCTTGATAGAGCCATACAAAATAATATTCATATCTCTTCTTCCCTAGGCAGGCACTCTAATGACATGATGGTTTCATTTTATATGCAGACACCATCAGGTTTTGATTTGGAATTTGGTTACGATGGATGGCAGGTAGATTGGGATAACTTTGAGACTCAAAAGAGCAAGATTCCAAGTTTTTGGGGTCATACTTTCTCACCACCAGAAAATTAGCAATGAACAAAATAGTTACTTACAAAGACATAATCGATCAGATGTCCGATGGAATGACTATCGGGGTTGGGGGTTGGGGTGCCCGTAGAAAACCTATGTCTTTAATAAGAGAGATTTGCAAATCAGATTTAAAGGATTTAACTGTTGTTAGTTATGGGGGCCCTGATGTTGGGTTATTGTGTGCTCATAAAAAAGTTAAAAAATTAATTTTTGGCTTTGTTTCATTGGATATGATCCCACTGGAAGCACACTTTCGCCAAGCTCGTCAAAAAAATGAAATTGAAGTTATGGAGCTTGATGAGGGAATGGTGCAATGGGGTCTTCGAGCTGCTGCGATGCATTTACCGTTTTTACCTACTAGGGTGGGCTTGGGAACAGATGTTTTAACGCATAATCCAGAATTAAAATTTGTTAGTTCACCATACCCTGATGCTGAAAAACTTGTTGCGATGCCTGCTCTGAATCTTGATGTTGCCTTACTTCATGTAAATAAATCAGATGAAAAGGGCAATACTCAGATCGTTGGACCCGATCCATTTTTTGATGAACTCTTTGCAAGAGCTGCTAGTAAAACTTTTGTTTCAACAGAAGAGGTTGTAACAACAGAAGAGTTAGGAGGTAAAGATGGAGCAATGTTCAATAGGTTTGAAAGAAGCCTAGTTACTGGGGTATTACATTCACCCTATGGAGCTCATCCAACTTCGTGCGCACCTAATTATGGTTTTGATATGCAGCATTTAAAAGAGTATTCAGATGCAGCAAAATCTTTTGATGAATACAGTTCTAAATATCTTAATAAGACACATGAAGACTATATCGACTCTGTTGGGGGGTCCGAAGTAATTCAAAAAATACCTTTACCGCAATTTTAACATGTCAGACTCACCTTCATTAGCAGAAATTTGTATTAGCGCATCTTCAAAGGCATGGCATGGAGATGGAGAAATTCTTGCTACGGGCATTGGTTTAATTCCAAGGATAGCAGCAGGATTGGCAAAGTTAACACATAACCCAGATTTGATGATGACTGATGGTGAAACCTATCTTATTTCTAGGCCGGTCCCTATGGGTAAAAGGGATGTTTCCAATGATCAGGTTGAAGGATACATGAGCTACAGTCGTGTATTTGAGAATTTATGGGGAGGTAAGAGACACGCCATGGTTACCCCAACGCAAATAGACTCTTTTGGGCAAACTAATATAAGCGCCATTGGTGATTACAATTCTCCAAAAGTTCAACTTCTTGGTGTAAGAGGTTTTCCAGGAAACTTTATTAATCATAAAAACTCTATTTTTATACCCAATCATTCTGTAAAGACCTTTGTCGAAGGAGAGGTAGATATGGTTTCAGGAATGGGTTTTAAGAATAAAGATTTGTCAAACGGAAAGTTTGAAATCAAGCTCGTAGTTACAAACCTTGGTGTGTTTGATTTCAGTGGAGAGAACAATAATCTTCAATTACTGAGCCTGCATCCAGGTGTTAATGTTGATGATGTAGTTACAAATACTGGCTTTGATGTACTCATTAAATCAGATGAAATTACCTCAATGCCCTCTAATGAAGAACTAACTTTAATAAGAGAAGTTCTTGACCCTCAAGGCTTTCGCAATTCAATTTTTGGAGAATAAAAACATGCCTAGAAGTAAACCTACAATTACCTATAAAAAGAAAGATCAAATTGCAATCATTTCTATGAATAGGCCTGAATACAATAATGCTCAAAATGGCAAGATGACTTATGACCTAGACAAGGCTTTTAAAAGAGCGATTGATGATGATGAGATTAAGGTTATTGTATTAAAAGGCAATGGCAAGCATTTTTCAGCAGGCCATGACATTGGAACACCTGGAAGAGATGTTGATGTTGAATATGATCGAAAATCAATGTGGTATGACCATACAAACAAACCTGGCGGCGAGTTTTGGTATGTGAGAGAGCAAGAAGTTTACTTGAATATGTGTAGACGCTGGAGAGATATGCCTAAACCAACAATTGCTATGGTGCATGGAGCTTGTGTTGCAGGTGGCTGCATGTTGGCTTGGGTATGCGATCTTATTATTGCTTCCGAGGATGCTTTTTTTGCTGATCCTGTTGTGCGCATGGGAATTCCAGGGGTGGAGTACTTTGCTCATCCATATGAGTTGAACCCCAGAATTGCAAAAGAATTTTTATTTTTAGGAGAGAGAATGTCCTCATCCAGAGCCTATGAAATGGGCATGGTTAATAAGGTTGTTCCAATTGAGAATCTTGAGTCAACCGTTATGGAGATGGCCAAAAAAATATCTGCAATGCCAAGACTAGGTTTAACTTTAACAAAACAGGCTATTAATCACGTAGAAGACCTTCAAGGCAAAAGGAATGGAATGGAAGCTGCATTTGCATGGCATCATTTTGCTCATGCTCATAATGACCTAACTACTGGGAATATTTTATCTGGATTTGATGCCAAAAAAATGGCTAAATCTCAGCGAACTGCATCTAAAAAAACTTCTGCAAAAAAGCCTGCAACTAATGCAGCTAAAAAACCTGATTTAAAGAAGAAAAAAAAATAGAAGAGACACATTATCAATAAATTAACTGACATTTTGGGTTGCGATTACCCCATTATTCAAACTGCAATGGGTTGGGTTGCTTTGCCTGAGCTCGTGGCTGCTACTTCAAATGCGGGCGCTTTTGGTTTCTTAGCATTAGCAACCGCTGGACCAAAAGAGGCAATTGAAATGATGGATCAAACTTTGAGCCTGACTGATAAACCGTTTGGCGTAAATTTTCATATGTTCCAACCTGGAGCTGATGAGATTGTCCAAGCTATCTTAGATAGAAAGATTAAAGCTGTAAGCTATTCAAGATCCCCAACACCAGATTACATTAAAGCTTTCAAGCAACAAGGAATTGTATGCATACCTACAGTGGGCGCGCTTAAACATGCGATTAAAGCTGAGCAGCTTGGTGCCGACGCATTAGTTATTCAAGGTTCAGAAGGAGGGGGACACACAGGATCAACGCCAACAACCCTGTTGCTTAGTTCTGTCCTTGAGAATGTAGAAATTCCAGTAGTTGCTGCAGGCGGATTTCGAGATGGATCTGGTCTAGCTGCTTCTCTTGCATGGGGTGCATGCGGTATTGCAATGGGAACTCGCTTTATGATGACTGAAGAAAGTCCTGTTCCCAGTAAAACTAAAGAGGCCTATCTATCAGCGCAAGTAGAAGAAATTAAAATAACCAAAAAATTTGATGGTTTGTCTCATCGTTTAATTTTCAACAAGTACATACAAAAAATAGATCGCTCAAACCCCATATCTTTATTCATCATGTCGGTGTCTTCAGCATGGAAATACAAACAAATTACCAAGGCTTCTTTTAGCGATCTTTTTAAATCTTTTGTTGCGATGCTCAAGGGAGATGATTTAACTATCTCGCAATCAATTATGTCCGCTAACAGCCCTGCAATTATTCAAAAAGCAATGGTAGAGGGTTCACCTCATGAAGGCGCCATGCCATCAGGTCAAGTTGCTGGAATTATATCCAATCTTCCTTCATGCCAAGATTTAATTGATCAAATCATGGATGAGTTTGGAGTTGCAGCGGATAATTTTAAAAAGATTCAGGATAAATTATGAGTGTTGAAACTTCTATTAATGAGGGTGTTGCTGAAATTATTTTAGATTGCCCTCCTGTAAATGCTTTAACCTCAACAGAATGGCTAGATTTAGCAATAAATATTGATCATCTTGCTCACAATAATGAAGTAAGGGTTATCGTAATATCTGCTAAAGGAAAAGGTTTTTGTGCTGGCGCTGATATCAAAGAACTGCAAGAGGACCCCACTAAAATTACAGATGTTAATGATGGTTGCTGGAAAACCGCGAGAGCAATTCATGTTTCAAATGTTCCTGTAATTTCAGCTTGTCATGGATTCATACTCGGTGGTGGTATTTTACTAGCAGGCGCTTCTGATATTGTTCTAGCGACAGAGGATTCTTATTTTGGCTTGCCTGAAATTGATAGAGGCGCTCTAGGTGGAGGCGCTCATTTAAGCCGTCTTTTTCCCTTGCAGGCAGTTCGAAAAATGATGTTTACTGGCAAACCTATTTCTGCCCAACGAGCGTATGAATATGGTTCCATTGAGTCGCTGCATCCAGATTTAGATTCTGTCCGTGAAGCTTCATTAGTTATTGCTCATGACATAGCTTCTAAGAGCCCTATAGCGATGAACTTAGCTAAAAAAGCCTTGAATGAAATTGAGAATGGTAATGTTGATGAAAATTACAAGTCTGAGCAAACGTTTACTTTAGAGCTTTATAAATCTAAAGATTCTCAAGAAGCTCGAGATGCATTCGTAGAAAAAAGAGATGCAGATTTTAAAGATGAAGATTAAGTTCACTAAAGAAGAGAATACTTTTAGGAGAGAAGTGCGATCTTGGTTGGAGAGCCATGTTCCAAAAAAACCACTTTTATCATTAGATACAAAAGAGGGCTTTGAACAACACAGAGAGTGGGAGAGAACCCTGAATCAAGGAAATTGGGCAATGGTTACTTGGCCAAAAGAGTACGGAGGCAGAGGTTTGGATTTAATCCAATGGTTAATCTTTGAGGAGGAGTATTATCGAGCTGAAGCTCCCACAAGGGTGAATCAAAATGGAGTTTTTTTACTTGGTCCAACCTTGATGGAATTTGGAACCCATGAGCAGAAATCTAAATTTTTAAATGCCATGGCTACCGGTGATCATATATGGGCTCAAGGCTGGTCTGAGCCAGGCGCAGGAAGTGATATGGCCGCTATTAGAACAACTGCAGTGTTAGAAGGCGATCATTATAAAATTAATGGGCAAAAAACTTGGTCCTCAAGGGCAACATATGCTGATTGGACCTTTGGATTGTTCAGAACGGATTTAGAGTCCGAAAGACACAGAGGATTATCTTTTATTTTAGTTCCATTAGATCTTCCTGGCATTACTGTCAGGCCTATTCCTCAGCTGGATGGTGAACCAGGCTTTGCTGAAATATATTTTGATGATGTAGAAGTTCCTGTAGAAAATCTTCTTGGCGGTGACGGGGACGGCTGGAAAATTGCAATGGCAACTGCAGGTTTTGAAAGAGGTCTAATGTTAAGAAGCCCTGCTCGTTTTCAACAAACAGCTGCAAAATTAATGGAGCTTTATCTTGCCAAACAAGATCATTGTTCCCCAATGATCCAAGCTAAGATTGTTGAAGCATGGGCTCAATCAGAATCATATGCTTTAAGCATTTACCATACGGCATCAAAAATGCTTGCTGGAGGCTCTATTGGCTCAGAATCAAGTTTAGGTAAGATTTTTTGGTCTGAGCTTGATCATATGATGCACCAAACAGCATTGAAAATCTTAGGAGCCAGCGCAGAACTTTCTCAAGAATCACAAGATGATGCAGCAAAATGGATCAAAGGCTTTATGTTTTCTTATGCTGGGCCAATCTATGCAGGCACAAATGAAATTCAAAAAAATATTATTGCAGAGAGGTTATTAGGGCTGCCCAAATAAAAGATGAACTTTATTTTTACTGAAGAACAAATGCAATTTAAGGATGCTATCAAGTCTTTTTTGATAGATGAATGCTCTCCGAAATCCATTAGAGAGGGCTGGGATACAAAAAAATCTTTCAATCCAGACAGATGGAAAGGTTTATTTGAGCTAGGTGTTTTAAATTCTAATCTTCCGGAAGATAAAGGTGGTTTAGGCATGGACCAAGTGACGCTAGCATTGATGGTTGAAGAGATGGGTTACGCTGGTCTGCCTGAGCCAGTGGCTGAACAAACTTTTTTAGTAAATGATTTGATTTCGCTTCTGCCCAAAGATATAGGTAAAGCCATTGAAGAGACTTATGATGCTGGAGCAAAATATATATCACTCGCTCACCCATTGGCTCCCAATCCGTTATTTATTGCTGATTCAGCTGGACTTATTTTATTTGATGATTCCCAGTGTAAGTTCATAGCTAAAGAGGATTTGAATTTTGAAATCATTGCATCCAATGATCCATCAAGGGAGATTTATAAGATAAATTCAACCAATAATGTAATTTCTTCGGCTGAAAATTTTGAAGAATTGAATTCTGCGGTTTCTGCAAGAGGAGCATTAATGACAGCAGCTTTGTTAATTGGATTGGCTCAAAAAATGATAGATTTAAGCTCAGCCTATGTCTTAGATAGAACTCAATTTGGCAAGCCAATTGGATCCTTTCAGGCTGTTAAGCATATGTTGGCTGATGTGGCAGTTAAAATTGAGTTTGCAAAACCTGCTGTTTACAGAGCAGCTTATTCTTTGTCTGAAAATAATCCGAAATCTGCTTTACATTGTGCTCACGCAAAACTTATGTGTGCTCAAGCTGCTGAACTCGCATGTAAAAATAGTATTCAGGCTCATGGAGCAATGGGCTATACCTGGGAGATGGATCTTCATATATACATGAGAAAAGCCTGGTCGATGATGGCTTGTTGGGGCAATGAGGACAGGCAACAAGATATAATTTTTAAGACACTGTCTTCCACTAGTGAAGAGCTTGGTGTTTTATATACTTTTTAGGGGGACATAGGTATGCGAGATGCATTCATAGTTAGCGCGTTGAGAACACCAATAGGAAAAAAGAAAGGCACTTTATCAAATATGCACCCTGCTGATTTAGGGGCTGTAGTTCTTTCTGCAACCTTTGATCAAGTAGATTTAGACCCAGGGTTAGTTGAGGATGTAATTTTTGGTTGCGTTGATACAGTTGGACCTCAAGCTGGTGACATAGCAAGGACCTGTTGGTTGGCTGCAGGTCTTCCTGAGCATGTTCCAGGGACAACCGTTGACCGTCAATGTGGCTCATCTCAGCAAGCCGTTCATTTTGCCGCTCAAGCTATTATGTCAGGTACTTCTGATGTAGTTATTGCTGGAGGCGTTCAAAACATGAATATGATTCCTATATCTTATGCCATGATTGCTGGACAAGCGCTAGGTTTTGCAGATCCATTCTCTGGATCAAAAGGCTGGGTTAATCGCTATGGTAATAAAGAAGTAAGTCAGTTTAATTCAGCACAGATGATTGCAGAAAAATGGAATATATCCAGATTAGAGATGGAAAACTATGCATACCAAAGCCATCAAAAAGCCATGAGCGCTATTGAAAAAGGCTTGTTTAAAGATGAAATTGTTTCAGTTCAAGATTTTGATACTGATGAGACTCCAAGAGCGGAAACTTCATTGGAAAAAATGGCTTCCTTGAATCCATTGATTGAGGGCCATGATATTACAGCCGCTATTTCTTCGCAAAATGCAGATGCATCTTCAGCTATTTTGATTGTTTCAGAAAAAATTCTTAAAGAGCGTAACCTTACCCCCTTAGCAAGAATAGCGCATATAAGTGTTAGAGCCGATGACCCAATCTGGATGCTTACCGCGCCTATGCCTGCAACAGAATATGCAGTCAAAAAGTCAGGCATCCAATTACATGAAATTGGTTTGGTTGAGATAAATGAAGCGTTTGCATCTGTTGCTATGGCTTGGCAAAAAGAAATGGAGTACCCAATGGATCAAATTAATATAAGCGGGGGAGCAATTGCTCTTGGCCATCCACTCGGAGCAACCGGCGCCCGATTGATGACTACCATGGTTCATAATATGAAAAGAAATAATATTAAATATGGTTTGCAAACAATGTGTGAAGGCGGAGGCCAGGCAAACGTTACAATTTTAGAGAATTGCTCATGAACAATTTAATGAATCCAAAATATCCTGAGGGAAGAAATCTTTTTCAAGATAAGAATATCTTAATAACTGCTGCTGCTGGGTCTGGAATTGGTTTTTCAACAGCTAAGCGATTTCTTGAGGAGGGAGCAAATATTTTTATTTCTGATGTTCACCAGGGCAGATTAGATGAGGCAATAGAAAGTTTACGAAAATTGAAGATGGGTGAAGTTCAGGGTTGTCTTTGTAATGTCACGAGTGATGAAGAAATTGAAGCAATGTTCAAAGAGGCTATTGCTTGCTATTCATCTTTAAATGGAGTGATTAATAACGCTGGGCTTGGGGGAGAGTCCTTGTTAGAAAATATGACCAACGATGCTTGGGATCTAGTAATGGACGTTACCCTTAATGGTGCGATGAAAATTATGAGAGCCGCCATTCCAGTGCTTAAAGACACACAAGGCGTAATTGTTAACAATGCATCTGTATTAGGCTGGAGAGCGCAAGCAGGTCAATCTCACTATGCTGCCGCAAAGGCTGGAGTGATGGCTTTAACAAGGTGTGTTGCATTAGAAACCGTAGATCATGGAATTAGAATAAATGCAGTAGCTCCGAGCCTTGCAATGAATCCACATCTGTCCAAGACTAGCTCAAATGAATTGATAGCTGAATTAGAATCTAAAGAAGCTTTTGGAAGAGGGGCAGAGCCATGGGAGATTGCGAATATTATTTTATTTTTAGCATCAGATCTTTCTTCATATATGACTGGTGAGGTAATATCTGCATCATCTCAAAGGGCATAGATGGAAAAGCTAGCCTATCAACTTTGGAAAAAAGATGATGATAGTCTAGAAACTTTTAAAGAATTACTTCTAAAAAACCTCAGTAAAGATATAGGAAAGTTAGTTTCAGAATTGCAAATCAATATTGCTGATGCTGATGTTTTGCCAGCAAATAATTTAGCGCAATCAAACTATCCACCCGCGCCAAATGCAGTAATATTCATAAAAGTAAAAAGTTATTTTTTAGCAGATACACTCGAAAGTCATTTAGAAAAAATTACAAATAAAATTTATGGCTTTGTTGTCAGTGAATCAATCATTTTAGATAACTTAAAAAAGAGTCCTTTGGGCTCAAGATCAGAAGGGTTTTCACAAGTTGTTTTTTTAGAGAAGCCAGAATCAATGTCTACATATGACTGGTTTGATCACTGGACCAATCACCACACAAACATCGCCATTCAAACCCAATCTAATTTTATTTATGTTCAAAATACAGTTGTTAGACCTTTGCAGAAAGCATCTCCTTCATTTATTGCAATTGTCGAGGAGTGCTTTCCATCTGAGGCCATGACAGATCCAGAGGTTTTTTATGATGCCAAAAATAATCCAGAGCAATTGGCAAAACATGCTCAGATTATGATGGATAGTTGCGAGAAATTTATAGACTTTAATAAGATTGAGGTAATTCCTACAAGTAGGTATAGAATAATTTAAGCGTATAAAGAAATTAAGAGAGAGGAGAAGACAATATGAATGATTTAAAAGTTGCATTGGTTACAGGAGCTGCAAGTGGGATGGGCAGAATTTCCTCTAAAAAGCTAGCTGCTGAAGGTGTGCATGTTGCAGCTGTAGATGTAAATGAAGAAGGATTAAATGAGCTCAAACAAGAATCAAATAACATTTCTATTTTTCCATGTGATTTATCAGATTCAAATGCCGTCAAGACTATGGTTCAGCAGGTTCAATCAGAGGTAGGTTCAATTGATAGAGTTACCCAAGCAGGCGCAGTAATGCCAATGGCAAGAATTCAAGATTTAGACGCATCTTCAATAAATAATTTAATGAGAATTAATTATGAGGGTACTGTAAACATTGTGAGTAATGTTTTGCCATCAATGCTTGAAAAAAATAATGGGCAAATAATACTTTTTGGTTCCATTGCAGGAATGTGCCCTCTCGAAAAAATGTCCGCTTATTGTGCTTCTAAAGCAGCCGTAAATATTTTTGGCGAAATCTTGGCTAAAGAGGTTAAAGATACAAATATTAGAGTTATGGTAGTTTGTCCAGCTCAAACCGATACTCCTTTGATGAGATTTGTTGATGAGACTGATGCGCCTGATGCAATTAATACTGCAGTGAAAAAAGGAATGCTTTGCGATCCAGAGGAAGTGGTTAATCAAATCGAAAAAGACTTACTGACTGATAAAATTATTTGTTATCCTTCAAAAGAAGCTGTATATGCCACCAGGATAAGAAGATTTTTCCCAAATTATTGGTGGAAATTAGTTCAAAAAAACTCATAATAAAATAGACCATGGAATATATTAATAAATTACCTCCTGATAATAGAGATCTTTCTATGTTCCCAGGGCAATATGGCTGGCCTTTTCTTGGCAAGACAGTCGAGCTAGTTAAAGATACCTTGGCAATGTGCAACAAGCACTATGATAGATATGGTCCTGTTTCTAGGTTAGACATGGTTCGTAATCAAAGAGTTTTAATGTGTCTAGGTCCAGAATTTAATGAGGCAGCTTTATTTGATCCCAATGGTAATTTTAGTGTTGCTGGTGGTTATGCAAGTTCGCTAGGCACCTTATACCCTGAGGGTATGTTGCTTAGGGATGACAAAAAACATAAAAAAACAAGAAGGGCATCCCAACCAGCTTTCAAGACTGATGCACTTAAATCCTATGTGGATATGTTAATTCCTATTCAAGAGCGTCGCATTCAGGCGCTTCCCGTTGAAGAGGAGTTTGTATTCTATGACAATATTCAAGAAACATTAATGGATGTCGCTGCAAGAGTGTTCATAGGCTTAGATGAAAAAAGTCCAGAAGCACAAAGATTGAGTTACCTTTTTTCAACAATTAATGAGGGCCTGGTAACTCCCTTGCCCTATGATCTGCCATTTTTAAAATTTAGAAAATCTATGCAGGCTCGCGAAGAGCTTAGAGAATTTTTTATTTCAAATATTCCTAAAAGAAGGGGCTCTGATGCTCAAGATATGTTTACAAGATATTGCAATGCTCAAGATGAGGATGGTGAGTATCTAGAAGATGTCGATATTGATGGGCATATGGCATTTTTATTATTTGCAGCATTTGATACCACAACAAGTGCACTGACAAATATCCTTTATTACCTAGGTAAAAATCCTCAATGGCAGGAAAAGGTTCGGAATGAAATTTTTAGTGTCAGCAATGAAATGCCTACATTTGAAGACATGGCGGAGATGACTATGACCGAATATGTTTTTCAAGAGACGTTGAGATTCTATCCATCAGTTATGATTTTAAATAGGCGTACTACCAGAGATGTAAATGTTGCTGGATATGACATACCTGCAAATACTGTTGTTATGCTTAGCCCACCATTTACTCACCGTATGGAAGAATGGTGGTCAAACCCTTTAGAGTTTGATCCTATGAGATTTTCTCCAGAAAGAGCCGAACATAAAAAACATGGTTTTAGTTATGTGCCATTTGGTGGCGGTGCGCATAAATGTATTGGTATGCATTTTGCAATGATGAATGCAAAACTTTATTTATTTAGATTGCTTAAAAATTATAAAGTGAATCTTAGATCTAATTACGATCCTGCATTCATGCATGTGCATCTGCCAAGGCCAATAGATGGCTTGCCATTAACTTTAACTAGGATTTAGTTCGATGATTCCTCAAGGCTCCTATTTAGAAGTCGAGAATGACTTTAATTTTCATTATTATGACGAGGGAGATGGGGATGTTGTGGTTTTATTGCATGGCAGTGGAACTGGTGCATCCGGGCATACAAATTTTAAAAATAATTTTATAGCTTTGAAAGAAGCAGGATATAGAGTAATTTTGCCTGACCTTCCTGGGTATGGTTTCTCAAGCAAGCCAGAGGATGAAACCTATTCACTGGAATATTTTAATACTAAAATACTCCAGCTCCTCGATGCACTAAAAGTTGAATCATTCTCGTTAATTGGAAATAGTTTAGGTGGGGCACTGGCCTTAGGTCTTGCTTTGAGTCATCCCAAAAGAGTAGAGAAATTAATTCTTATGGCTCCTGGCGGTGTTGAAGACCAAGATACTTATAACAAAATGCCAGGCATACAGAAACTTCTTGCTGATTTCTTGGGTGGAGAGATGAATCAAGAAAAAATAGAGGGCTTGCTTTCGCTTTTTCCATATGACTCTTCAATTATTTCTGATGAAATGGTGTCAGATAGAATGGAAATACTTCCATTGATGAATTCGCAAGTTTTAGCTTCAATGACGATACCAAATATGGAAAAAGATCTTTTTAAGATTCAACATCCTATTCTTGCTTTTTGGGGCATCAATGATCAGTTTATTCCCGTATCAGGCTCGATGAAGATTGGTGAAAAATGTCCAAATGCTCAGATCATGCTTTTTAGCCAATGTGGACATTGGGTTATGATTGAGAAAGAGCAAATTTTTAATGAGGCCTGCATTAATTTCTTATCAGCTTAAATATGAATTTAAACACTATAAATGATATAGCTTCAGAGCTGTTTTTGGCTTTAAAAAACCAAGAAACAGTTCAGCCACTTTCTGACAAATATGATGAGATAGATATTAATGATGCTTATCAAATTTCTCGAAAGTTTCTTTCCTTAAGAGAAGACCAAGGTGAAAAGGTTATTGGAAAGAAAATCGGTGTTACAAGTCCAGTTGTTCAAGAAATGCTTGGGGTCAACCAACCAGATTTTGGTTTTTTAACAGACAATATGCAAGTTAAAAATAAATCGAATTTCTCAATAAAAAATTCTTTGATTCAACCTAGAGCAGAAGCTGAAATTGCTTTTATTTTAAAAGAAGATATTTCAGGACCTGGAATTTCAAAGGAAGATGTCATTCTCGCAACTGATAAAATTGTTCCATGTTTTGAAATTGTTGACTCAAGAATTGATGATTGGAAAATTAAAATTCAAGATACTATTGCTGATAATGCATCATGTGGAATTTTTGTTTTAGGAGAAGGATCATCTTCCCCTGAAAAGTTTCCAATGGATGAGTTGGAGGTAATTGTTCATAAGAATGGAGAATTTTTGTCATCAGGCTTTGGTTCTGCGGTTCAAGGTCATCCAGCAGAAGCAGTTGCGTGGCTTGCTAATACTTTGGGTGAATATGACATCCCATTACTCAAAGGTGAGTTTATTTTATCAGGATCTCTGGTTCCTCTAGAGCCAGCAATTGCTGGCGATAGTTTTTCATTAGAGCTCAAGGGTGTTGGAACCTGCGAAATTAATTTTATCTAATTATGAGCAAAGTCAAATGTGCAATTATTGGATCTGGAAATATCGGCACAGATCTGATGTTAAAAATTATTAAAACCTCTCAATCATTATCTTTAAATGGAGTGATTGGCATTGACCCTGAGTCTGAAGGTCTAGCAATGGCAAAATCTCATAATATTGCGATTTCATCAACCGGCTTGCAGGGCTTTATGGAAATGGATGAGTATCGAGATACTGAAATATTTTTTGATGCAACTTCTGCTGGTGCCCATAAAAATCATCATGATTTAATTATTAATGATGGCAAGCAGATGATAGACCTTACCCCAGCAGCAATAGGCCCATATTGCGTCCCAGTTGTTAATTTAACGGAACATTTAAAAGAAAAGAATGTAAACATGGTGACCTGCGGAGGCCAAGCTACCATCCCAATGGTTGCAGCGGTTAATCAAGTTTCTAGCGTTAAATATGCTGAGATAGTTGCATCTGTTTCTTCAAAGTCTGCTGGACCAGGAACAAGGGCGAACATTGATGAATTTACTCAAACAACTAAGCTAGGGCTTGAAAAAGTTGGAGGGGCAGACAGAGCTAAAGCAATCATAGTGCTTAATCCTGCTGAGCCCCCTTTATTAATGAGAAATACTGTTTTTACTTTATGTGATCCTGTTGATCAAGAGTTAGTTAAAGATAGCATTGAGGCAATGGTAGACCGTGTTCAGTCTTATGTACCTGGCTATAGATTAAAGCAAGAAGTTCAATTTGAAAGATTTGGCTCTAATAACCCATGCCTTATTCCTGGCTATGGTGAGTTTGAGGGACTAAAAGCATCGATTTTCTTAGAAGTGGAGGGTGCTGGACACTATTTGCCTACTTATGCAGGGAATCTAGATATTATGACCTCTGCTGCTATGGGAACCGCACAGGAATTAATTAAACTTAACTCATGAGTAAGCTTTATATACAAGATGTCACGTTGAGAGATGGTATGCACGCAATAAGACATCAATATGGTTTAGATCATGTAATTGAGATTGCAAAGGCATTAGATGAAGCTAAAGTTGATGCCATTGAGGTCGCTCATGGAGATGGTTTGTCTGGGTCTTCTTTTAATTATGGTTTTGGAGCTCATACAGATAAAGAATGGATTGGAGCAGTTGCTGAGAAATTAAATTATGCAAAACTTACAACTCTTATTTTGCCTGGAATTGCAATTAAAGAAGATCTTAAGTGGGCATGGGATCTTGGGGTTAGATCGGTCAGAGTTGCAACTCACTGCACCGAGGCAGATGTTTCAAAGCAGCACATAGAGTTTGCAAGAGAATTAGGTATGGATACCATTGGTTTTTTGATGATGTCACATATGACCTCACCATCCAACTTAGCAGAACAGGCCAAATTGATGGAGTCCTATGGAGCTGAATGTGTATATGTTGTTGATTCGGGCGGCGCATTGAGCATGGAAGATGTAGCAGATAGATTTAAAGCTTTTAAAGATACCTTGGATTCTTCAACCCAAACAGGCATGCATGCGCATCATAATTTATCTTTAGGAGTTGCTAATTCAATTGTTGCTGTTGAAAATGGAGCAAATCGAGTTGATGCAAGTCTTGCGGGTATGGGGGCTGGAGCAGGAAATGCCCCTCTTGAAGTTTTTATTGCTGCAATTGATAGATTGGGGTGGGAACATGGAACAGATCTCTTTAAATTAATGGATGCTGCTGAAGAGCTGGTTCGCCCATTGCAGGATAGGCCCGTAAGAGTCGATAGAGAAACATTAACATTGGGTTATGCTGGCGTTTACTCATCCTTCCTCAGGCATGCTGAATCAGCTGCTGAAACTTATGATCTTGATACAAGAGAAATTCTTGTTGAGCTAGGAAAGAGAAAGATGGTTGGCGGTCAAGAAGATATGATTGTCGATGTAGCCTTGGATTTATTAAAAAAGAAATCTCAATCATGAAAATTGGCATGACCCTTCCGGTCATGGAGCCTGATTTATCCAGGCAAGACTTAGAGGATTGGACGTTGAGAATAGATGCTGGTCCATGGTCGCATATTGCCTTGGGAGAAAGAATTTTATTTCCCAACCCTGAATTCATCTCTACTTTAAGTGCAGTCGCTGCCTGGACCAAGCGTGTGGAGATCATTGCAACCATATCTGTTTTGACAATGCATAACCCAATATTGAGCGCTAAACAGTTTGCAACAATTGATATGATCTCAGAGGGTAGGTTTACCCTTGGTGTAGGGGTTGGGGGTAGAGAAGAAGACTATAATGCTATTGGCTCCACATGGTCTGATAGAAGGTGGGCTACACTTTCTGATCGTGTTAAAACCATGCAATCAGTTTGGTCAAAGGAATATCATCCTAGTTTAGGGCCAACACCCTTTTCTATGAATGGACCTCAAATATTGGCAGGCGCAGTAGGTCCTAAGGCCATGGAAATGTCGGCTGATTTTGCAGATGGCTTGGCTGGATTTTCATTTAATGCAGATATTGAAGAAATCAAAGATTCATTTAATCGAGTGCAAAAAGCATTTGAAGAAAAAAATAAATCTCCTAGGTTGGTCACCAGTTTCTGGTTTGGGCTAGGTAAATCTGCTCGATCAGACATTCAAACCCACCTTGAAAGGTATTTAAGTTGGATGGGAGATGATCTTGCAAGAGATTTAGCAAAAACAGCAGGTTTTTCAGGTAGTCAAAGTGATTTGAACGATTTTCTCTTATTGGTCAAGGCTGCTGGCGCAACAGATGTAATTTTGGTGCCTACATCAAAAAACATTGAACAATTAATCTTGGCAGAAGAGGTGATTGCTGGATTTGGCTAAAAAATAATTATTTTTATAAAAATTGACAAATTAAATCCATCTGTTACTCGTTGATTATTTAATGTATTTATATAATAGTTATTATTAGTTTTATAAATATAGGGAGAATATTTTGACCGATCAAGAGCTAATAGCACCTGAGCTTCCAGAGCAAAAAGATCCTTCGACTAGTAGTTTAGAGCCTGGTTGGTACAAGGTTGCAAATAGCGATGATATTGCTTCAAAGTCAGCAGTTCAAATTGATGACTTCCCTACTCAAATCGTGGTTTGGAGAGGAGAAGATTCCGTTTTAAGAGCTTTAGATTTGTATTGCAAGCATATGGGAGCTTCTTTAGCTTGTGGTGAGGTTGATGAAAACAGCATTAGATGTCCATTCCATGCTTGGCGATGGGCAGGAAACGGGCAATGCGATCAAATCCCTTATGCAAAAAAAATTCCTACCAAGGCTGTAACTCGCTCATGGGAAGTAAGTGAAGATGATGGGTTGGTATATGTTTGGTTTGATAAAGATCAAAACCCAGCAGATCCAGATGGAAAAAAGTTTAATTAAAGATAGGAGATAGCAATGAGTGATTTACCAGATAGGTTTCCAAGAGGGTGGTTTGTTTTAGGTCATCAAAGAGATTTTCCCATTGGAGAAACAAAAATAATTTTTGGGTTCAATAATAAAATATCAATTTCAAGAAACGAGGATAGATCTGTATCGGTGGATGTTGGAGGAGATTCCTCATGGCCAGTATTGGAATTAAATCAAATGGTAATGGTATGGCATGATGTTGAGAAGAAAGCTCCTGATTTCACTCCTGATAAAATAGAGGAATGTTATTCAGATGATTGGTCAGACTATGGTATGGCAAGTTTCTTGGTCAAGAATAATTGTCGAGAGCTGATTGATAACATGGCTGATAAAGGTCATTTTGGTCCGGTTCATCAAGCTCCATTTGAGGGGTTTTGGAATGAGGCCAAAGATCATACTTACACACAAGAAATGACAGCAGATAGCCCTATCTTAGGAAGAGACTTATTTTCTCAAGCAAGATATGAAGGACCTGCATACATGACGACTTACATGAGCGCTGTTCATGATGGAGCAAAGGTTGAGAGCAGGCTTTTGGTGAGCCACATACCCTTAACGCTAACTTCTTTTGTAATTAACTTTGGAGTGATGGTAAAAAAAGTACCTGGCATGTCTGCTGAAGATGAGGCTGCCTTTATCCAAGGTTATGTTGATGCTAATAATTTTGCTTTTGGCCAAGACGTAGCCATTTGGGAGAATAAGATCTATATTCCTGATCCGGTAGTTTGTGATGGAGATGGACCTTTGCATAAGCTCAGAAAATGGTACGGACAATTCTTGGTTAATAGAGTTGATATTCCTCCTGGCTTAGATTTGGAAAAAAGAGAATTTTAATCTCTCAACATACTTATTAAAAAGTGAAGCTCTCACTCGATGACCTTGATCATAAGATTCTGCAAATTCTTGAAGAAGATGGACGTGCACCAGCAAAATTTATTGCAGAGAAACTATCTGTAAATGAAGTAACCGTTAGCAAACGACTTACAAAAATTATTGATGGCGGTTTTTGCAAAATTATTGCAATCGCTGATTTTGAAAAATGTGGTTATGACTACTTACTCCCAATCGGCATAAGAGTTCAGGGTGATAAGTTGGAGGAGGTTGCAGAGATTCTTTCTCAGCAAAAAGAAGTATTTAGTGTAAATGTTGTTAGCGGAATCCAGGATATTGAAATTCTATGTGCTACTCAAACCTTGAAAGAGACAAAACTATTTTTAGATGAAACCTTGCCATCTATTGTCGGAATTAAAAGCATTGCTCCTGCAATAGCATCAAATGTATACAAATTTGAAACAGATTGGACTCCTTTTGCAAATGAAGCTTGATCAAACTGATAAAAAAATTATTCAATTGCTTGGTGCTGATGCAAGAATGTCAAACAATCAAATGGCTAAGGTCATTGGCGTAACCGAAGGTACAGTTCGAAATAGAATCCAAAAACTTATTAAAAATAAAGTTATTAAAATCTCAGTCATAAATAATATAAATCGCATGGAGAATCCATCACTTGCTTTCGTGGGATTAGATGTTGAAACTCGAGCAAAAGACTCTGTTGCTAAAGCTCTTTCAAAAATGAAGGAGGTAAGGTTCGTTTCAACTCTGTTGGGCCGTCATGATCTTATGGTCTTCATTCTTGCTGAAGACGTAACCAAGCTTTCTAAAGTTTTATATGAAGAAATTTCTTCTTTGCCTGGTGTAAGATTTTCAGAATCATCTATTGGATTAAAGTATTACAAATATGATTATCGATGGGCCAGGATATTAGATTGAAGACATTAAATACATTCACTATTCCCGCGCTAATTAAATTTCAGGCTGAGAATTTTTCTGAAAAGCCTGCGCTAATTTCTGAGAATGAGACATTATCTTTTGCAGATCTAGATAATCTATCAACCAATATTGCTACCCATTTGATAGATCTTGGGATCTTGCAGGGTGATAGAGTAGCGATCTGGGCACCTAACATGAATGAATGGGTGCTAGCAGCTATCGCTATTCATAAAGCTGGAGGAGTTTTAGTTCCAATTAACACACGAATGAAAGGCAAAGAAGCTGCCTATATTTTGAATAATTCTGAGGCTAAAATATTATTCAGCGTCAAAACTTTTCTTGGGATAGATTACTTCAAGTTACTTGAAAAAGAGGAATTGCCCCATCTAGAACATCAAATTGCACTTGATGAAGATAAGACCCAAGACTTTAATCTAACTTTCTCATATTTAAAAGAACAAGCCTTGAATCATGAAATGCCTGAAGTCAGTGAAACAGACATGGCTGATATTATTTTTACTTCTGGAACTACCGGTAAGCCTAAAGGAGTAATTTCTTCTCATTTACAAAACATCAAAGTATTTGATTATTGGTCAACATACATTGGTTTAACTGAAAATGATCGCTATTTAATTGTAAATCCATTTTTTCATACCTTTGGCTATAAGGCTGGATGGCTTGCTGCTGTAATGAAGGGTGCGACAGCATATCCATGCCCAGTATTTGATGCAGATAAAATCATTGAGACGATCAATGAGCAAAAAATATCAATGCTACCAGGCCCACCAACTCTTTATCAATCAATTCTCACGAGCAAATTAATAAACACCCTGGACATTTCTTCTCTGAGATTAGGGGTAACTGGAGCAGCATCTATTCCAGTTCAGCTAATCAAAGATATGAAAGAAAAATTAGGCTTTGAGACTGTAATTACGGCATATGGGCTTACAGAAAGCACGGGCGTTGTAACCATGTGCACACCCAATGATGACTATGAGACCATTGCTACAACCTCAGGTTGTGCTATTGCAGATGTAGAAGTTAAATGTGTAAATCAGGATGGGGAAGAGGTTGGGATAGATGAGCCTGGAGAGATATTGGTAAGAGGTTATAACATTACTCAAGGTTATTTTAATAATCCAGAGGCCACTCAAGAAGCGATAGACAGAGATGGTTGGTTGCACACTGGCGATATTGGAATGCTCGATGCTAATGGCTATATAAAAATAACCGATAGAAGCAAGGACATGTTTATTGTGGGTGGATTTAATGCATATCCTGCGGAGATAGAAAATATTCTTTGCGATCATCCCGCAATCTCTCAAGCAGCTGTAGTTGGTATTGAGGATGAAAGGATGGGTGAGGTTGCCAAAGCTTTTATAATCTTAAAACCCGATCAAGATTTAGATGCTGATTCTCTGCTGCAATGGTCCAAAGATAATATGGCTAACTATAAGGTTCCAAGAGAGGTGGAATTTGTGAGAGAATTACCCACAAATGCTGCTGGAAAAATAATGAAATACCTTTTAAAGGATGAATCATGAGAATTGTTATTTCCAAAGACAATGACAAGTTATATAGATCCGAGCTACTTTCCTATGATCCTTCAATGGAAATTATTGCACTTAACCCCCTAGACTCTAATGATCCAGACTGGGAGACGATCCCAGAATCAGATGCTTTATTTATGTGTTATCAGTTTTTATTTGCTGCTAGAGATAATCCAAAAATTCATGATGCTTTATTAAGTTTAGCCAAACGAATGAAATTTCTTCAAAGTGGCTTTGCTGGAATGGATGCACCAATACTCCAAGATGTTTTGAAAATAGAAAATGTCCACATTGCTAACGCAAGTAGTGTTTATGCTATTCCAATTGCCCATTATGTTTTCTCACAAATCCTAAGATGGAACAAGAGAATCGATCATCACATTGAATATCAGCAATCTAAAAACTGGGCTCCAATAGCAGGAGATGGCGAGCTTACTAATAAAACTCTAGTGATCCTTGGTTATGGAGGCATTGGCAGCCAAGTGGCAAAGATAGGCAAAGTTTTTGGAATGAGAGTAACTGGGATTAGACGCAATCCGCAAGATGATGAGCACGCTGATGAAGTATTGGGACTGGATCGGTTTGAAGAATTGCTTCCTCTAACTGATTACTTAGTACTTTCATTACCAGATAGCTCTCAAACAAGAGATATTATCAATGCAGATATCTTAGAAAAAATTAATAGCTCTGCCATGATAATTAATGTTGGTCGGGGCACTGCAATTAATGAGGATGATCTTACCCACGCATTGAATGATGGAAAAATTGCTGCTGCAGCATTAGATACCACTAAGGTTGAACCTCTTGATCCTAACTCTTCACTTTGGATGGCTAAGAATTGTTTTATTTCAGCCCATGATTCTGCCCACTCATTATTATCTATAGAGAGAGCATTTAAATTATTTTTTCAAAATATTAAGAATATTCAAAATGGCCAACCAATAAAAAACCTTTACTCTGAGTAAAGGGATATTTTGATGAAATATGATATTTCCAATAAACTACTAGCAACTATTGAG
>Ga0208547_1000033_pt1 | contig 59863 bp, 55 predicted proteins | sample DEB08_DNA_5_FD_185501 | JGI IMG/M metagenome (GOLD analysis project Ga0208547, IMG submission 185501) | Aqueous microbial communities from the Delaware River and Bay under freshwater to marine salinity gradient to study organic matter... | ecosystem: Environmental > Aquatic > Marine > Coastal ...
AGTTGATTTTAGATTTATAACAATACTTTATTATAGAGTTAATTCATACTTATAAGATAAGCTTGTTAAGTTGAAATAACGATGCCTAAAAAAGTTAGAACAAATTTAGAACTGCTCACTTCTGAAGCCTGTTTTATTTACCGCTCACTGCGATATAGAGCCTGTTTACAACGAGCGTAAAATCAAACTTAATAAGTTATACTTAGCTCAGGTCAAATGGTTTGCCCTTACCTGAAAAACAAGGGGTCGGCAGTTCGATTCTGCCTCTGGCCACATGGTTTTCCCCCCTATATAGTTTCTTTTAAATTAATTATGTAAAATTGGATTTTTCTATATAAAAATTTTTATAATTTTTAAAATCCTCTTTGACTATTGAAATAACATCTTCTGGACTTGATGTTCTAATTTTTTTATATCTTTGCCATCTGTAATTATCGTTTTCTTTTAGAGTTCTATTTATTATTTTGTCAATTTCGTTTGGCTCAATTTTTTTTATTTCTTCAGTGATTAAATTATTATTTAAAGCTAAAACGAAAGATCTATCAATCCAAATTAGAGAGTAGCCATTTTTATTTAAAAGTTTGTAAAACATGGAAACACTAGCTCCTTGAAAACTATCTCCACTCCAATTAAATAGCTCATCATATTCAACTGCAAAATCAACAGACATAGGAAATATTGGATTAATTTCTAAAATTAAAAATTGAAACTTGAAATCATTTAGTAACTTCTCAAGAACAAAATAATCATACGAGTCAATATCCAAATTTAAGACTTTAATAATTTCGGGCAGGTCTAACGATTCTAAAATTTTTGATACATTATCAGGAGTTATTTTCATTTTGAATAAATTAATATCATGAAAGTCTCTGTATATGGTTGCCATTTTGGCAAATTTGGAATCATCTAATTCAAAACAGAAACCCTTATAATCTTCTAATATTAAATTAAATGTATTTGACATATCCACTCCATCTGAAGCACCAATATCAATAAAAACATTTTCAATTTGAGTATTTGTTTTTTTCATAAACTTGTCTAAAACTAAATGCTCATTGTGGAATGTCTGAAATTGAGCTTTATCTTTTATTTTATTAAACGGTAGCGGGAGGTAGATCCCTCTTTTTTCCATAGGCAATTGAACTAGCTTCCAATAAATAGAGCTTGTACTTAAATAATTTTTTGGACTCCAAATATGCATTACATCTCTACTTTTTCCAAATAAAGGAGTAATAAAAATTTTTTCATAAAGTTTTTGAATAAAGCTCGATGAAAAAACTAAAGCGCTGTTAAATCCAGATTTCCAAAGAATATATTTAAGGAACTCTTTATTTCTAATTTTTTCAACAAATTTATTTATATATTTCATAAACTTTTTATACGTTAAATTATAAATTTTCTCAGTTTTTTAAAGTGCTTATTTGGAAAATTTCTTAATTTCATACTATCTGTGATGTAAAGGTTTTACTATAAGAGCTTTTACTCAAATAATATAAGACATAATTAATTCCCTAACACACTAATAAAAACAGGGAACATTTTAGGGAACACTGATAGCTGAACTGTTTTACGAATAGTAAAATAATTTGATGATTGATTATTTAATTGCAAATAAATCTATTATCGAGCTTCTTATTCTTTCATCAATTGGTTTAACTTCGTTTGTTTTTATTCTTATGGTGGCAATAAGAAAATAAATTTATCTCATTTAAGACAGGTGACAAATAGGGAAACGCTGGTTAGTGAAGCCTGGTTTACTGTACACTCACTGCTTTATATTCGCCCTTAAATAACGAGCGCATACTTAACTCAAGTAAAGTAAAATGAACTTAGGTCAAGTGGTCTGCCTTTATCTGAAAAACAAGGGGTCGGCAGTTCGATTCTGCCTCTGGCCACAAAATGATACATATTATTCCAGCTGCAGGCAAAGCATCAAGAATTGGGGGCATACCAAAATTTTTACTACCAATTGGAGAAAAAAAATTTTTACTAGATTTTCATATCAATTCAATAAACTTAGAAAAAAACAATTTTACAAAAGTAATTGCTACATCTGAGGAATTTTATACAACTATAAAAAAATTGGATTACAATGCCGATTTACTAAAAGTTAATACAAAAACAATGAACGAAACAGTATTAAAAGTTTTAGAAAAATATCCAAATGAAAATGATTTTCTTTTAACTATGCCGGATACATATTTTTTTGATTTAAATCTAATAAATAAGATGTTTCAATTATTTCATGAAGATGTTTCTGGCACGCTGGGATTATGGAATATTAAAGAAAATCAAATTGGCAAATTAGGACAATGTAAAATTGATCAGCATTATGTAACTGATATTCAAGATAAAAATATAAATTGTAATTATAATTTATTTTGGGGTGCGATAATGTGGAAAAGAAAAATTAATAAATATATTATGAAAAAACAGCAAAACATTGGCTTTATGGTAGAAAATGCTATTAAGAACAGGCATAAATTTAATTATTCAATTGCTAAAAAAGATTATTATGATTGTGGAACTTTTTTGACTTATAAGTCTCTGATAACTAGATAAAAAAAGGTAACATTTATAAAAATAATAAATGTTATAGAAATATTATGAAAATTGTCATTTTAGTTCTTGATGCTTATACACCAAATTCTATTAGAAATTCAGAAATTCAAAAACGGACATGGGTTAAAGATTTTGAAGATTCCTGTGATGTTTTATTTTATAAAGCAGGCAAAGAAAATAAAAGACTAGATCATGACTTGATATTAGATTGTAGTGATACTTATTCTGCTATGGGAGTTAAAACTATTAAAGCACTTGAATGGGTCAATTTGAATACAGATTACGATTATATATTTCGTACAAATACAAGTAGTTATCTAAATTTCAGAAATTTAATAGCCTATTTAAGCAAAGTAGCGAAAGATGGAGTTGACTACTGTGGTTTTATCGGTAAATTTGATGGAATAGATTACGTTAGTGGTTCAGGAATTATATTAAGTCAATTTGCTGTTAAATCAATTTTGAAAACAAAGAACAAACTAGATGAATCAGTTGTTGAAGATGTCGCAATTGGTAAACTTCTTAAATTAAGCAATATATTACCAACACAAGGTAAAAGAAAAGATATTGAGTCACATAAAGATATAAGTAATTTTCAATTAGATGAGTATCATGTAAGGTGCAGGTTAGATTCTTTCGGATATAGTAGAAATTTAGAAAAATATTTACTTGGTTATCTCCACAGAACTTTTAATAATAAAAATATATTTTTACAAGTGATATTTTCTAATATTATGAAGTTAAATAAGTTATTTTTAAAATTTAAAAAGTTATTTAAGAGAATGCTCAATACATGAGCTATAAATGACGATGAGTAATGTAAAATAATGAAAGGTTAAATGGTTTGCCTCTATCTGAAAAACAAGGGGTCGGCAGTTCGATTCTGCCTATGGCCACAAAAATGCTTAAAAAAATAAATCAATTACTAATTAATTATTCCACTTTCTTTTTTATTAGAAAAAAAACTTTTTTAGAGCTTTTTAATAGAGCTAATCATGTTGAAAAGAAGTATTCACAATTATTCAATAGTATTGAACAATTAATAAAATTAGATCTAGATTCAGAAATATATAAATTTGTTTGGTCTAATAAGGAAAAAAGTAAATCCCAATCTTATCAAGATTTGATAGCCTATTACATTTTAAAAAAATATTATGGTGATAATCTAAGTAAAAATTTTATTGAGGTGGGCGCATATGATGGAGTTCTGTATTCAAATACTTTCTATTTAGAAAAAGTTCATAATTTTAAAGGAGTCTGTGTTGAGCCTAGTGGTGATATTTTCAGTGAGTTAAATAAAAACAGATCTTCCATAAATTTACAAGCTTTTGTTACAAATAAAAAACAAGATAGTGTAATTATTGAGCTTAAAGGCATGCATACAACTATTGCAAAAAATTCAAAATCGAGCAACCTTCAATCAGTCAAGTGTATTACATTAGACACTATCATTGCTGAATTCTTTAATCCCAATGAAGACATTGACTTTTGTTCAATTGATACTGAAGGAACTGAATTAGAAGTTCTTAAAAGTTTAAATATTAATAAATACAATATTAAATTGTTTTGTATTGAGAACAATAACCAAAGTGTCAACAAGTTCCTTTCTGACAAAGGTTATAAATGTTTGAACAAAAATACTAATTCTCACGACAATTGGTTCATAAAATAGATAATGAATGCGATGAAAGAAGAAAAAACAATAAAATTTAGTGAAATTTTAATTTTGTTTTTGAATGTTATATTTTATTTTACAAAATTACCTTTTGAAATTCGAGGGATTTATTTATTAATAGCAGTTATTTTACTAAATTTCTTATTTATAAATTTCTTCAGAATCACAAGCAAGAATAGCTTTATCAATTATTTAATTTTTAATTTAACAACTATTAATTTATTATTTGATGAATTTTATTTGTTTAGTTTTAAAAGTAATCAGCTTATGTTCTATATAAATGTATTTGCTTTTTCTACAATAATAGGACTAACTTATCAGAATTTTTTAATTTTAAAAAATAAAAAATTTAATGTACTTTTTCTTTTATTGTTTTATGAATTTTCTTCTCAATATTTAATATCAAGAACGCCACTAGAAACAAATTTCGAATATATTTTGTTTTTAATATTTTTGTTTTGTAAGAATTATGTTCCAAAAAACTACGAATCATTTTATATATATTCACTTATATTGATGTTATCAGTTGAGAACTTGCTCATTTTTTATGTCTTAATTTTTTATATTTTTAAAGAGTATCTAAATTTTAGTTTTAATAATTTTTATTTATCAATTGTTTACTTTTTATACTTAATTCTTAATTTTAATTCTTTATATGAACTTCTTAAAATCAATTTAGATAATTACATCTGGTTTTTTTCTGGTATTAGAGGTAATTTACTAAGTTCTCCGTCACTTCTCTCAACATTTGACAATAAAGGGTTTTTAATTGGATTATTTTATAAATATCTTATTAAATTTATTACATTATTTAATCTAGATCCTTGGACCGCAATTGTTTTTGGAATATATTTATTCCTTTTGATTTTTATTGTTTATTTATTTAAATTTTCTAAAAAAATAGATTTAAATTCAAGTGCTGTCTTATTATCAGTTTTTTTTGTTACAAATGAGTTGATACTCAATAATGATACAAATATTAGACTTGATGCTCGACTTTTAGGCTCTCTATTCATTTTTATAGGAATATATTATTTATTAGAAGAGAAATATTATATAAGCTCATTATTACTTACATTATCAGTTTACTTTTTGATTACGTTTCTTATTCCAAATTTTGGAATTTTCATTTACCTCTTGTTTAAGAAGAAAATCAATAAAAAATTTATCTTTGGAATATTAATTACAAATTTGGTTATTTTTTTGTATCTATTTTTAAGTGGACAATTGTATTATCAATATATTTTTCAATTAAAATATATTTTTTCGCATACTCCATTTCCAACAAATTTTGGAATCACAAGCATCTTATTGATTACTTTTAATGTTATATTTTTAATATCTCTAAGTTTTAATCTCAACTATTTCATTAAACATCAATTTATTCTTAAATTAATTTTTGTTTGGAACATTTTTGAAATTCTACATATTTATTTAACTGATGGAAGATTTAATCATTATAAAAACTTACTGGTAATACCCTCTTGTTTTTTCTTGTCTATCCTATTAAGCAATCTAGAAAATTTTAATTATTTTTATAAATCAAAAAATCTTATAGCTTTTTCATTAATTTTTATTATGTTTTTTTCTAATCAGTTTTCTGAATTTAAATATGTAAATGCTAATAATCTTTCTCAATATCAGAAATTAAATATAAATATCTCGATGTACCAACTTGATGATTTTAAACGATATATTAAAAGCCCTCAGTTTGAATTCGGTTTATTTCTAAGTGCTAATACTGAAGATTTTTATTATTATTACGACAATTTTAATATTGTACCCTCTGGAAAAACATGGCCTTTGGTTGCTTTTGAAGCAAACACAGAAGGTTTTTTTGAAGAAGATGAGTTAAACACAATAATAATTCAAGATTTTAATTCAGAAATACCAAAGTATTTAATTTTAGATTTAGACAATATTTCCAGTTACGACTCTAATTTATTACAGATGCTTAATTTGGATTACTTCGAAATTATTTGCACTAACAATTCTTGCTTATATGAAATTATCTATGAAAACTGAATAAAGTGATTTTTTTAAATTATTACTAATTAAATTTTTTTCCACAATTTTATATAGATTATTAAATAATCATTAAAGAAATTTTAAATGGATCAATTTAAAATATGTTTTTCTAAATTAATTATTCCGAAAATATTTAAATAGAGTAGATAAAACCTTTCGAAAAAGATCGTTAGTAGAGTATTATTGAAAATATATTAAAAAATATAAATAAAAGGAAATTCTTTTGAATACAGTCTCCGTTCTTGTTCCAATAAAAGATGAGGAAGAAAACATTAGTCAATTATTTGAAAGACTGGTACCAATAGTAGATAAAAACTTTGATTCTTACGAAATTTTATGTATAGATGATGGAAGTGAAGATGGCACTGTTCAGAAAATCAAGACTTTTTGTTTGGAAAATAAAAATATTAAATTAGTTTCATTGTCTAAAAATTTCGGCGCTTTTAATGCTGTGAGAGCAGGGAGTGTTATTGCAGAAAAAGAATTAACATTTTGGATCGCAGCAGATTTACAAGATCCACCAGAAATATTAATTGAAATGAAGAAATATATTGAAAATGGTTACGAAGTTGTTTGGGGTCAACGTGCTGAGAGAAGAGATCCAATTATCAGAAAAACTCTGACCACCATTTTTTATAAATTTTTAAACTTAACATCTGAAAATGATTATCCACCTAAAGGTGTAGATATGTGTTTAATGACAAAAAATGTTAGGGATAAATTCAACAACTTATCAGAGAAGAGTGGTTTTATCCAGTCTTTAATAATAAATTTTGGTTTTAAACAACATTTCATTCAATACAATAGAAAAAAAAGGAACAAAGGAGTTTCAAAATGGAGAAGCTATAGAAAGCTAACAAAGATGGCTATTGAAATGGTTACAACATCCAGCAGTTTCCCTATAAACTTTTTATTATTTGTGGGAAGTTTTGGATTATTGGGTTCATTTGTAAAAATATTACATACTATTTTTGTTAATTATTCACAATTAAATTTTTTAACCGATTTTATGATTTTTTCCTTTTTCTTTTTCTGTTTTGTTTCTGGATGGTTAGGAACTCATACTTATAACGTGCTTTCAGAAGTAAGAAATAGACCACCTTTTTACTTTTCAAACCAGTTCAACTTATCGGATAATCAATTAAAAATATTTAAAGAATTATGAGTAGACTTGGTGATAGGTTAGAAAAAATTTCTGAAGTATATGATCCATCTTCTGAACAAAATGATTTTGATGCGGCATTTAAGACATATCATGCTGATATAATCACAAAAAATTTATCTGGAAATGAAATTCTTGAATTAGGATGCTCAACAGGATATTCAACACATCTTCTTGATAATGGAAAAAATCACATAGATGTTGTAGAAGGTTCTTTAAATAATATTAATATTTCAAAAGATAGTTTTGTTTACAAAAATGTAAATTTTGTCCATTCTCTTTGGGAAGATTATGAATTTAATAAAATATACTCAGATATCTTACTAGTGGATACAATTCAAATGTTAGAAGATAAAAATGCAATACTTAATAAAATAAAGACAGGAATGGATTCATCATCTAAATTTCATATCATTTCACCAAACAATGAGTCATTTCACAGATTACTTGGCTTAGAAATGAATTTAATTAATGACCTTGAAGAGCAATCGGTTCGAGATAAGAGTGTTTCAGCCAAACAAGATTTAAATTGGGATAAGCTAAGAAAACTATTAATCAATGCAGGTTTTAATATTTTGAAAGAAGAAGGAATTTTGTTTAAATTATTTGAAAATAAAAAAATGAGCTCACTAGATTCGAACATGGTTTCTGCTTTATTTAACTTAGGAAACAAGTTTAAACAAAATGCTGCACATATGTATATGTGTTGTGAGCTAGAGAATTAATTTAAACTAAGCTTATTTCTTTTGTAAATCTTTTTACAACCTTTGCTCCAAAGCCAATTTTAAACTTTTCTAATAATTCGTTTTTAGGTTCATCAAATTTAGTGTTTATTCCAAGAGACAAGTATTTTTTATTGTTATTTAGAGAATTTATAGCTGTTTTCCAGTAAAGGTATTTTAAAGAGCCTTTAATATTATTTGTATAATTTAATGATCCATACATTACGTAATCAGTTGACTTATTAATTTCAAATAAAGATATTCCAGCAAAGCATTCTTTATCTTTTAAAAGACTAATTTTGATTTCATTACTTAAGTTAGATTTCAGCCAAAATAACTCTTCTAAAGTATGAGTTGGTTGTACTTCATGTTTCTCAAGATTTTTTGTTAATATTTCATGAAACTCACCGACACTCTCCCTAGAATGGCATTCAATTATCTTAGAAGGAATTTCCTGAAATCTTTTTATATCTCTTTTATGGTTTCTTCTAAAACCGGAACTATTTATGTCAAGTAAATCTTTTTTTAGGGGTATATAAAACTCATCTTCCGAAAACTTATTAATCATATTATTGTAAAAAAAAGTATTTAAGGATTTGTTATTATTCCAAAATAAATCTGGTAAAAATCTAATTATTAGCTTTTTAAAATCAGAAGAAGAAAAAAATTTTTTAATATCTTTGAAAATATTTTCCATTTCGGTATCTTTTAAATCTAATAATTGGATAAACCCACCATAAGTTGCTCCACCATGAGAGAAGATAACTTCATCATCGTTTGTATATGGAAGATAACCAACTAATTCATTTTCTACTTCTATTAACAAATATCTACATATAATATTTTTGTGATAATTAAGAAAATAAGGATTACCAAATATATTATCAATATTTTTAAAATTAATATTTTTATCTTTTGTATAGTTGATAAATTCAAATGAATTGTCAATTGACTTAATTGAAATATTCATAAAAACAGATTAACAACATTAATTATTTTTTTATTTTTAAAGATTTATACTTGTATAAAATTAGTTTAGATTATGAAATCATATTTAAACTTAAAGAATTTAATAATTTTTATTTTGGTTTTTCCAGTTTGGACAGCCAGTTTTGTTGGTTTATATGAAGATAGACAAAAAATACAAAATAGAATTGAATCTTTTATATTAAAATTTTACCCTCGAGAGTATTAGAGATATTTTAAAAATTATTTATAAGAAAAGACACAGATGAAAGTTGCATTAGTTGGATATGGAAGATGGGGAAAAAATATTTACAATACTTTAAACAATTCCACAAGAGTAGACGAAATACTGATTTGTGACCCAGCCCTTAATAAGACCAATTTAAAAAAAGAAATTAACTTTAATGAAATATTAAGAAATAAAAAAATAGAAGCTGTTTTAGTAGCTACTCCTGCAACTACACATTTTGAAATTACCAAAAAATTACTCGAAGCAAACAAAAACGTATTTTGTGAAAAACCTCTATGTTTTAGCACAGAAGAGGCAGTTGAGATTTCGAATTTAATTAATCAAAGTAAAGCCACCTTTGTAAGTGGACATACTTACCTATTTAATGACACATTAAATTTTGTTAAGAATTACATACAAAATAATAATTTAGATTTTAAAACAATATCAGGTAAATATTGCAGCTTAGGAACTAATATTTTAGATGTAGACGTTCTTTGGGATCTAGGTCCTCACGCAGTTTCAATATCAAATTATTTATTTGATGACAAACCAGATAAAGTCACATTAATTCCTACCTCATATACAAAAGATAATAAATTAGAATCCTGTTTTCTTAATTTAATTTATAAATCGCAAAACGTAATGTTTGAATTGAGTTGGATAAATATAATTAAGAAAAGAGAAATCGAATTTAATGGAATTGAGACCTCTATAAGATGGAATGATATAGACATTGATAGACCAATTGAAATAATTAAGTCTAAAGTAAAAGATAGATTTGAGCCAGGAGTTTTTGCTCATCTACATAGCAATTCTAACTCTTTCGAAGTTCCTGCTATAAATCCTGAAGAACCTCTAAAAAATGAATTAAATTATTTTATAGATTCAGTAAAAAATAATAATTATAAAAATTTAAGAAGTGGCATCGACTTTTCGGTTGATGTTATAGAGGTTCTTGAGGAAGCCTCTTATCAAGTAAAAAACTAACATTTATAAAAAGCTCTTATTTTTTCACAAATATACTCTATTTGGTTATTTTTTAATCCTGGATAGTTTGGCAAAGACAATATTTTTTTTGACAGCAATTCTGCATTTTTAAACTCGCCTTTTTTGTATTTATAATTTTTGAATGCTTTAGATTTATGAAGCGGAATAGGATAATGAATAATTGTTGATATATCATCTTTGTTAAGAAATTTAATTAACTCAGTTCTATTAGTAACTTTTGCAACAGTTAGATGGTAAACACTATCTGATAAATTTGGAGACTTAAGAAATTCTATTTGTTCAACGTCCTTTAGCGAAGAGAAATATAGTTCAAAATTATTCTTTCTCTCTAAGTTCCATTCTTGTAAAAATTTTAGTTTTTCTGTTAACACCACTGCTTGAATTGGGTCAAGTCTTGAATTGAATCCAATTATGTCATGATTGTATTTTTTAGAGATTCCATAATTTCTTAATAAGATTGCTTTATTGTAGGTTGATAAATTATTTGTTGTTATTGCTCCACCATCACCGAAAGCCCCTAGATTTTTACCTGGATAAAAAGAGTAGGTTGATAGGTTACTAAAACTACCAGGGGGTGAACCATCATAAGTAGCACCATGTGCTTGAGAGGAGTCTTCAATAATTTTAATATTATTGTTTAAGCTTTTTTTTATTGCTTTGACATCAACCATGAAACCAAAAAGGTGTACAGGAATTACACAATCTTTTGTCAATATTTTATATGAACTTAAAGTATTTAAATCAATAAGCCCACTTTGTTCATTTACATCAACAAACTGTACTTCATAGCCAGCTCGCCTTGCTGCTGTTGCTGTTGCGATAAATGTATTAACTGGTATATATATTTTAGAATTTTTAGGAAGATTTAATGTTCTAATACCAATTTCTATGGCATCTCCTCCATTACCAACCCCAATAGTATTTTTTATTCCAGAAAACTTTGAGAATGAATCCTCAAATTCTTCAAGATAACTACCCATTACAAAAGAAGAGTTTTCAATAATTTTGTTCCATTTCTTTTGAACACCACCTCGGATAAGGTTTGATTGATAACTTAAATCTATAAACGGTATAGGTTTCATAAAGAAATTATATATAAGTTAAGAGTATTTAGTAATATTAAACATCTTTACATAAAATTATTGGAGATTTTTATGTTATTTATGACAAAGTAAATTAACCTTGTCTGATTAAAATTAATTTAGAGATTGTATGAAGGAAAAATTTTTTAAACGTTTAAAAAGAAAGACCTTGTCTATTATTTCAGATTTGATATTTTCACATTCACCAATAAACATTGATGATTCAATAGATTCTGTATTTACAAGTTACGGTCAAGATGAAAAAGACATGTTTCTTGATACTTGTATATTTAAAGGGTTCAAAAATGGATATTTTGTTGATGTTGGTGCCCATGATGGAATTACTTTTAATAATACATACAGGTTTGAGAAGTATTATGATTGGTCTGGGATCAATATAGAACCAATACCTAGTGTATTTAAAACTTTAGTTCAAAATAGGCCAAAATCTCAAAATTTAAATGTTGCAATATCAGACAGAGAAACTATTTCAACATTTATTGAGTCTGAAGCAGATATGGAATCAGGATTAGTTGAGAGTATGGATCCAGTTCAGCTCGAAATAATTAATCAACGAACTGGTTCTAAAAAGTTTTCTGTGAAAACGCAATTACTAAAAGACATACTTAACGAATATGAAATAAAAAATATTAATTTGCTTTCAATAGACGTGGAAGGTGCAGAAGTTGGGGTGATAAAATCAATTGATTTTGATGAGGTTTTTATAGATGTAATTATGTTTGAATCTAATGATTATTACGAAACAACAAAAGAAAAAAATAAAGAAATTTTAAAGTATTTGCATAAAAAAAATTTTTTTGTGTTTAGAAGAAGTGGAGATATTTATTTGATGAACTTTTCTTCAAAGTTTAACAAGTATAGAAAAAAGAACTTGAGACATTTTTTGATAAAATTATTTAAAATTTATGAGTTCAAATAATGTAATTTATGAATTATTCATGAAATTAATTATTTACATATCAAAAAAACTATTAATAACTTAGAATTTGAATCATAATGTATATTTATTTTTCAAAACTCCAAAGCCAGTTTGAGAAGGAGTATATATTTCAATACCTACTCAAGGAAGTAAGGGTTGAACGTATATTTACATGTTTAGATGAAATTAAAGATTTTAAGGAAAAAATAGATGAGATAACTATTGTATTTTCTGGAAGCAAAGAGGAAACACCAATTACTGAAGAAGTAAATAAATTAATTACTGAAGTAGAAACGTATAATTTAATACACCTTTCTGATGAAGGTTTAGTTCATAATACAAAGATATATAAAAACGCAAAAAAAGTTTTAAGAGCATATTACAAACCTAATTTAACAAAAAATAATGTAATTACTATACCAATTGGTCTTCAAGGAGGGTATATAAATAAAGATAATATTGATAAAGATATTGAAAAAATTTATACATGGAGTTTTTTTGGTCAAGCCTATTCAGAAAGATCTGAAATGCTGAATAAGCTTTTGGAACTTGGACCAAATTTATATCATACCAATAGTTCTTTTCTATCTAATGACATGCTTTCGGCAACAGTTACAAAGTATGCATATTTAAAAACACATTTTAGTTTGTGTCCATTTGGGTTTTTAAATCCAGATAGTTTTAGAATTTTAGAAACTTTAGAGAATGGTTGTATTCCAGTTGTTAAAAAATTTGTTTTTATCGATTATTACAAATATATATATGGAGATCATCCATTTATCCTTGTCAATGATTGGGATGAAGCAGTAGAAAAACTTAAAGACTTTATATCAAATGATGAAAAATTATTACAAAAACATCATGAAGTAAGGGAGTGGTACAAAAGCTATAAAATTAATTTACAAAAAAGTGTAAAAACGTATCTATTAAACAAGAATTATTTTTTAAATTCACAATTCAAATATCAAAAAAATGGTAAATTAAACCTTCTCGTACTTATTACATTTTTTTATTGGTTTAAGATTAGGACAAATTACAAATTCATATTTGTTCAGAAGAAAATATATAAATTTAAACAATTTATAAAAAAAAATTTAAATTTGTAAAAACTATTTATTTTTTGAATTAGCCAATACTTTTCTAATTTTTACTCCTGTACGATATTTAAATTTTTTAAATTTATAAATGTAAATATTTGGATTTATCTTTTGGAAGATAAAAAAAATTGGTTTCATAAGTGTATCTAAAATTAAGTTAGTAATTTTGTAAGTAAAGCTTGTATTTTTTTTATTGATTACTCTAAAATGAATGATTTCAAAAACTAGTACTTCTAGGAATCTTGGAATGTTGTATAAGTCAAGTCGAAATCTATAGTGATAGCTTTCATTATTTATATCTTTAAGCAAGGGATAATTTTTAAATATTTGCATATCAAATTGAGTTATTTCAAAATTTTGTTGCTCAAATAGTATATTTCCTATATTTACATCATCATATTGATCATGGTCCCAACTTTTTTTATTATCTAACAATATTTTTAAAACATCTCTTGAAAGAATTAAATTAGCACCGGAAGCAAAATTTATATCTCTATAAGTTGTTTTGTCTTTATAGAGAAGTCTATATCCTCCGTAAATTGATTTCTTATTCAATTTATTTAAGTGCTTATATAACAAATTTACATCAAGATATGTTGAAGTAACAATTCTCACCAAATAGTCAAACTCAATATTTTCATACACCCATGAGAATGTTTTTAATACTTTTTTCCCTACATTTTTAAAATCTCCAGGGACATTTAATTGAAGCACATTATCTACTAGAGAGTCGGAATCGTGATCACCTTCATAAATTATGAATTCATATTTATCACTATCTAAATCAATATTTTTATAGACTCTTTTAAATGAAGGTATAGAAATATTTGATGGGTATTTTCTAGAATTTGCTACCAGAACCAGTAACTTCATTTTTTTGAGTTTACAAATTCTTGAATTACTTCAATTACAAAATCTATCATCCCATTAGTTAAGCCTGGAAACACACCAAGCCAAAATGTTGAAAGCGCAACAGTATCAGAATTTGTTAGGCTACCAACCTCTCTATGCTTTGTGTTTTGGTAAGCTGGCTGCCAGAGAATATTGCCACCAAATAAGAATCGCGAATTAATATTTTTTTCATCTAAATGCTTTATAAGCTCTGGTCTTGAGAAAGGTGCAGATTGTTTTATAGTAAGTGCGAAACCAAACCAACTCGGATCAGAATTTTTTTGCTTTTTTGGCAAAATAAAAAACTCTTCTAGATTGCTTAATCCGGCATAAAGTCTTTCCCAATTATATTTTCTTTTTTCAATAAAACTATCTACTTTATCTAATTGGGAACATCCAATTGCGGCTTGAAGATCAGTAAGTTTTAAATTATAGCCAATGTGAGAGTATGTATACTTATGATCATAGCCGTATGGTAGATTCCCAAGCTGCCAATCATATCTTTTATTACAAGTATCGGAAACTCCAGGTGCACACCAGCAATCCCTACCCCAGTCTCTTAGTGATTCAAGCACTCTAAAAAATATTGGATCATTCGTAACTACAGAACCGCCTTCCCCCATTGTTATGTGATGAGCTGGGTAGTAACTAAAAGTACCCATGTTTCCAAAAGTACCCGTATATTGATTTTTATACATAGAACCTAGTGCATCGCAAGAATCTTCAATTAAAAATAAATTATTCTCTTCGCAAAATTTAGAAATTTCATCAACATTAAATGGGTTCCCAAGAGTGTGAGCAAGCATGACAGCTTTTGTCTTTTTTGAAAGTGCATCAGATAAATAATCAGTATTAATATTGTAAGTATCTAATTCACAGTCTAAATATACAGGTACACAATTATTTTGAATAATTGGATTAATGGTTGTTGGAAAGCCAGTTGCAACAGTAATAACTTCATCCCCATCTTTGATTGCTCTCTCTTTAAGTTTATGTGAAGTCAAAGCAGTAAATGCAAGCAGGTTTGCAGATGAACCTGAGTTAACTGGCACAGTTTTTTTTATTTTTAGAAATTCAGAAAATTTCTCTTCAAATAAATCAGTATACCTGCCTTCGGTAAGCCAGAAATCTAGTGAAGAGTCAATTAATGTTTCAATATCTTTGTAGTCAAAGGTTCTTCCGCTTACAGGTACTGCTGATTTTCCTGGTATAAAATCAGAATTTGGAAATTCCTCTAAATAATGTTGCTTAACTAGTTTGATTATTTTTTCTCTTGCAGACATTATGTAAGGATTTTACCTTTTTAAAGGTGATATAAATATTCTTTTCTCAAATTTCTTTCTGTTTTTTTAATACTAATATTCATAAAAAAAGGATTATTTTGAAAATTGTTATTTTGGCTGGTGGATTTGGAAGCAGGATGAGAGAAGAAACCGAATTTAAACCCAAGCCTATGGTAGAAATAGGTGGAAAACCTATGTTATGGCATATTTTGAAATTCTACAAACATTATGGATTTTCAGAATTTTTAATTTGTATGGGCTACAAACAACAAAAAATAATAGAATATTTTATTGATTTCACATCTAAAGAAAAAAGTATGAGTATTAATTTAGGAAAATCTAATACTTTGCAATATAAAAATAATCTTAATGATTTAGAAGGATTAAAAGTTACTTTAGTAGATACTGGTCTAGAGACAAATACTGGTGGAAGAATTAATAACATAAAGAGTGAAATTGGAAAGGGAGACAGCTTCATGTTGACATACGGTGATGGATTAAGCAATGTTGACATAAATAAATTAATAAAGTTTCATAAAAAAAATGATGGTATCGCTACATTCTCGGCTACAAAAACCAAGTCCAGATTTGGTGTAATTGAAACTGACAAGCAGAATTTAGTTACTTCATTTGATGAAAAAGGAGAACTTGAGAATAGAATTAATTGTGGTTTTATGGTTTGCGATTACGAAGTTTTTAATTATATAAATGGTGATGAAAGCTTTGAACAAAAAACCTTAAAAAATATTGCAAGTAAAAATAAATTATATGCTTATGATCATAACGGATATTTTCAGCCAATGGATACATACAGAGAAGCAGTTGAACTAAATAAGCTCTGGAAAGAAAATAATGCTCCATGGAAGGTATGGAATGACTAAAACGGTTCAGTTAGATGGAAAAAAAATATTATTAACCGGATTTAATGGATTATTAGGGTCATGGTTGGTTGAAGAACTTCTAAAAAAAAATTGCGAAGTTATTGGACTGGCTAAAGATAAAGCTACTAATAAAATATTGATAGATAAAAATATATTATCGGACATAAACCAAAATTATTTTGATATAGTAAATTATGAAAAGCTATCTAGATTGTTTTCCAAATTTAAAGTTGATTTAGTCATACACCTCGCTGCACAAACACAAGTTACAAACGCACTATTAGATCCAATTGAAACATTTGAAACAAACATAAAAGGTACATGGAATATATTAGAGCTTTGCAGATTAAATAATACACCTATAGTTTTTGCTTCTTCAGATAAAGCCTATGGAGAATCTGAAAAATTACCTTATAAGGAAAGTTATCCGCTAGCAGGGCAGTTTCCCTATGAAGTTTCTAAGTCATCTGCAGACCTAATCGCTAACACCTACAGCCAAACATATGATTTAAGTGTTATAACTTTAAGGTGTGGAAATATATTTGGTGGAGGTGACTTAAATTGGGACAGGCTTATTCCAGGAGTAATAAGGGCCTTAATTCACAACGAGAAGCCAGTTCTTCGTTCTAATGGAGAGTTTATTCGCGACTGGGTTTATGTAAGTGATGTTGTACAGGCATATATTAAAACCTCTGAAGCTATTTTGAATACTACAAATAAACATTCTAGTTACAACTTTTCATCTGGTTCAGTAAAGACAGTTTCAGAAATATACAAAATATTATGTAATAAAACAACAGGGGGTTTTGTTGAACCAATATATAAAATATCATCGAAAAATGAAATCAAAGATCAATACTTAGACACTACCCAAATTGAACAAGACCTTCATGTTAAAAGCAGTATTTCGATTGAGGAATCTATAGAGAAAACAGTTGAATGGTATATAAAGTACTTTAATAAAAATTGAATAAACTAAAAATTAAAATTACTATTCCTGGAGCACCGAGCAACGCAGACTTGTCTCAATTTTTGGACATTAAGAACAAAGCAAAAGATATTGATTTATTTGTAAATTCTGAAATTGAATCACCAGATTGCTGGTTTGTTATTGAAGATCTTGATTCTGAATCGATAAGTTGCAAAATTGATCCAAATAATATTTATTTTTTAGGGTCAGAAACATCTCACGAAGAAAATTATTACAAAAACTCTACTCTTGAAAAATTTTTGTCACAATTTGCAAAAATATTTTCTCCTTACAATACTCTTCAGAACGAGATTAAATCTATTCCTTTTCTCCCCTGGATGATTAATTCAAACCATGGTAAAACAATTTACGACAAACACACACGCGATATTTATTATTTTAAGGAATTAAAATACCTTGAAAAAACCAAGCACCTAAGCGTAATATGTTCAGACAAAAAAAATACTCCTGGACAAATAAAAAGATTTGAGTTTGTTAAAAAAATAAAAGAACACTTTGGAGAAGATATTGATTGGTTTGGAAATGGTATAAATCAAATAAATTCAAAATGGGAAGGTATTTCAAAATATAAATATCACCTAGTTATAGAAAATAGCAACATGGACTATGTTGTTTCTGAAAAGTTATTTGATTCATATCTAGGTTTAAGTTTTCCAATCTACTTTGGAGGCAAGAAATCAATAGAATTACTCCCAGAAAATTCCTTATTGCAAATAGATATAGATAATTTTGACGAAAGTAAAAAAACTATAGAGAAGACTTTTTCTGATGATTTTTACAATTCAAATTTAGAAAATATCATTAAGACCAAAAACTTGATATGCGATGATTTAAATTTTATTAATAGAATAATTGACATTTCTAAAAGCTCTTCGCTGGAAGGTAAGAAAAAAAATATAACACTTAAAAGTATTGGAAGTATTCAACGTAAGCAAAAAAAAATTTTTAGAATAAAAAAAAATATTAAAAAAATAATTTCATGAGTATATATTAAATTTATGTGAATTTGCTCTTTATAATTAATGCTGATGAGGGACAAATATTTATTTAAGAGATTATTAGAAATTTCATATAAACATCAACTGCATCATCTAGGTAGTTATTTTTCTTGCTTAGACACATTAGATGAAATATTTTCTGAAATGGAAAATGATGATATTTTTATTCTGTCAAATGGTCATGCAGCTGTAGCTCTATATGTAATTCTTGAAAAGTATCATTCAATCAATGCAGAAGAACTCTTACTTGATCTCGGGGAGCATCCCAAGAGAGATGAGGAAAGAAAAATATATTGCTCAACCGGTAGTTTAGGAATGGGTATAACAGTTGCTGTTGGAAGAGCAATAAGTGACAGAAAAAGAAATGTTTATTGCATGATTTCTGATGGAGAATGCTATGAAGGATCAGTGTGGGAGGCGCTTCAATATGCTGAAGAAGCGAGACTGGACAATTTAAAAATTTATGTAAACGCAAATGGATATGCAGCTTATAGAGAAGTAGATCTCAAAAATTTAGAAAATAGACTTAAGGCTTTTAATTCGAATATACAGTTCAAAAAAACTAAGGTTGAATACTTTGGTTTGTCTGGAATTTCTGCGCACTATGATCAGCTAACAGAGGAACAATATCAGCAGGGAATAGATTCATTATGAGACGAGAATTTGCGGACCAACTTTTTAAACTGATGTCTGATGATGAAAAAATTTATTTTATTATTGGAGATGTAGGTTTTGGTTTTTTTGATAAAGTAAAAAAAACTTTTCCAGACAGAGTAATTAATCCAGGCGCTTCGGAACAATTAATTGTTGGAATGGCTAGCGGTTTAGCTATGGATGGCTTTAAACCAATTATTTATTCAATCACCCCATTTATTTTATTTAGACCATTTGAATTTATAAGAAACTTGATTAATCATGAAAATTTATCTGTAAAAATTATAGGTGTTGGTAGAGATGATGATTATGGTTCTCTTGGATTTACTCACTACGCAACAGATGACAATATATTGACAGATTCTTTTGATAATATAAAGTTATTTAGGCCGCTTTCTGAAAAAGATTTAAACTTAGAACTTTTTATGAATCATCAAGGGCCTGCTTATCTCAACTTAATGAGATAAAATAATAATGCTATTACCTTAATTTTTCACTACACCCTCTAATTGTTTTATTAAAAAATGTTTGTCATCACTAGAAATATTGTGTATTTCAAATGCATCATTTAGTATTTCTTGATTGAAATGAGAACATGATACACAAGGTAATCCTCCTGTATTTAATATTTTAGTTACTAAGCCTGGATTTTTGGAATAAATTTCTGATATAGGCATATTCAAAATTTCAGTATCTAAGTCAATGTTATTTGGAAATTTACTAATGGACTTACCAACTGCTAACAGCCTTAATAAATTTGGAGTATAAACATTAATATCTCTTTTAAATTCTGCCCAATATCCAATTCTTAATTCTTCAAAATTTATTTCATCTTTTATCCATAAACGGATCAACTCAATAGGTGCTTTTAATGAAATCTTAACTTCTTTATTTTTTGATTTTTCTCCAAATTTTTTAATTACATGGACTTCTTCACATGTGCATTTAATTTCAAATAGAACTTTTTCACAATTATAGAATTCTGATTTTGAACTAAATTCATCTAAAGAAGATGATAGCAACGCTCTGTCATCATCAAGATGTTCACTATTACATTGTTCAGGACTAAATTTTGGAAATTTTACTTCATTTTTTTTATTAATATTGTTTGACTCACCCTCTATAAAAATTTCTCTATTTTTGATTGATTCAGTTCTTTTTTTATTTAACCATTGATATTTTTCACCAGGTAATAAGTCTAAAATTTTTGTAGACGACGAAGATTGTTCAAATTTATTTCTAATATCTTGGATATTTACATGATCCATATACTTCTCTAAATTTTTAAATTTTTCTGAATTTAACCTCCAAAAGGATGCAAAAGGAAGATAGTAATCTGAATTAAAATCATGATTGAGATTTACTAAATGATTTAAAATTGACTCTTTTGAGTTAGTTAAGTGTTTTTTTAAGATCCTATTGTCTATTTTTGGCCAGCAAATTGGGTAATCTGTAGCAAATATATCAAAAGTCGCTGTTAATAAATCAAATTTATCGAAGAGTATTGCATCTTTATTTATATATCCTGCATCATTAAGATTTAGCCACCTAAACCCGAAAAAAGATAGTTGGAAAATAGAATCTTCCCATTTTGAGCTCGGTCTTAAAAATGTAAATTCTATATTGTCTTGATAAGATATGTTTTCATTATATGGAGTAGGATTTACACTTTTAAAACCCTTGTTAAGGAGTTTTTTTTCAATTCTGCCACTTAAAAAATCTGGAAAAAAAATATCAATATCTCTATCAAAGTTTTCCAAAGTTTCCATATGGAAGTGGTCAGGATGAGCGTGTGTCAAAAGTATCAAATTAGGTGATTTGTTAAATTTTAAATTTTTGTTATTAGGCCAGTGCTCCCAGTTTCCATGATAAGTATTGCCTGTTATCCAAGGATCACTCATTAGAGAATATTCATCCTTATTAAGTTCTAGACATGCATGGCTCAGAAAGTTTAAATTTATTTCTAAATCTAATTTCTGATCTTTACTAATTTTGACGTTATCAAAATATTCAATTTTTAGTGAATGATTATTTTTGTTTACAATTTTAACTTCGTCTAGCCTTTGACCCCCATAAGTTTTATTTGACCCATCTTTATTGAATATCCAACCATGACCATTACAAATAAACTTATCACTACTCGATTTAAGATCATGACCTTGATGTGGACAACTATTGTGAAAAACTTTATATCCTATGTCATCTCGAGTGACTAACCATTTGACCTGTTCAGAGTCTCCTAGCACTTTTGTAGTATTTCTATCAAAGTTTGATGGCAGATTAATGGTGGTAAGCTTTCTCATGTTTTATAAATGATATTTCATTGTAATAAAAAAATCATTAGGCTTACTAAAATCTATAGATAATTGTCCTTTTTTTTCCAACTCTTTTTTTGTACTTAGAACAAAACCATCTTTATTTTCATATTTATAAAGGGATACTTCAGATAAATAGGTAAAACCCAATTTTTTATAAAAATTAATCGCATTTTTGTTAGATTTCAAAACTTTTAGTCTTATGTCAGAAATACCCAATTCTTTAATCGACCAATTTATAAGTGCAATCGTTGATATACTCATAATTCCTTTTGATTTATTTAAACCTCTTGATACATTGTCTATTTCAATATAGCTATTGTTATTCACAGGAATGTTTAGACCTATGTGACCTATATAATCGTCACTATGATCAAGAATAAAAAAAAGAATTTTACTATCGTTTCTTAGTAAGTTATTTTCAAGCCAATCTTTAGTACTTTTATAAGTAGCTTCAAAAACAGAAGGGTAAGCAAAGCAGTTTAAGTTTCTCCACTCAGTTAAGTCTAAAATCCTATCTTCTTGATTTATAAAATATTTTGATATTGGTAGTAAATATCCTATATCTTCTGGCAAATTAATAGAATTTTTTTTTAGTACTTCAATATTTTCAAGTTTTTTTAATTTTTCAAATATTTTCATATTTTCTCTTTATTAAACCAAGCTACCATTTTTATAATTGTAACTTGTTATATTTTGATTTCTAAATTAGATTTTATGCAATAACCAAAAGTTTAATATTATAAGCGTCCAAAAATATAAAATATTATTTATTTTGATATAAAATTGTTTATGAATTTTAATTTTGAAAAAAACCTATTAAAAAACTTTAAATTTATAAAAAATATAGAAAATGAATCAAACTTAAGTCTTTGTATTATCAAACTCTCAACCCCAAGCTCCGGATACTTGACCCCACTATCAAAAGCAAATATTTATGAACTAGAAAAAAACATTGATTATATAAATGATGATTCGAAATTAATATTTTTATATAAAAATAAGTTTGAGACTAGTGAGTTTGTGATTGAATTTATTGAGAATGAAAATAAATTACTAATTTCAAAACAAAAGTTTAAATCTGAAATTAGTAAAAATATTCAAAATGAAATAACCGACAATTTAATATCCTGGTGTGAATCGGTACTTTTGGCTGAAGATATTGAAATAGATTATGAATATAGTCGTAAAAAATATAATAGACCAACAAATATGATCCTTACAGCTGGGCCATTGATTACTCATTATGAAAATATTTATACTCTAGATGCCGTAAATAATGGGTGGAACACTCAATGGTCTAAATATCTTGATAAATTTGAAAATGAATTTTCAAATTATATTGGTAGTAAATTTGCTATCTCAACATCATCTTGTACCGGAGCTCTCTATCTAAGCTTATTAGCTTGTGGAATCGGAGAGGGTGATGAAGTGATTGTTCCTGAATTAACATGGGTTGCAACTGCTAGTGCAATAAAGTATGTAGGGGCTACACCTGTTTTTGCCGATGTTGACCTTGAGACTTGGTGTATTGATACCAATAATTTACAAAATATGTTAACTGAAAATACTAAAGCAATAATGCCTGTTCATTTGTACGGAAACCCAGCTGAAATGTCAAAGATAATGTCTTTTGCAAATGAAAATAATTTAAGTGTTATAGAGGACGCAGCTCCAGCTATTGGTGCGACTTACAACAATCAAAAAGTTGGATCGTTTGGTGATTTTGGGTGTTTTAGTTTTCAAGGAGCAAAATTATTAGTGACCGGTGAGGGCGGAATGGTAGTAACTAATGACGAAGAAAAGTTTAACAAGTTAAAAAAACTCTGGGATCATGGAAGAGTTCCTGGAACATTTTGGATTGATGAGTTAGGATATAAGTTTAAAATGTCTAATTTACAAGCAGCTTTTGGCTTAGGTCAATTAGAAAATATAGAAGCATTAATTGAATCAAAAAAAAGAAACTATACACGCTATGTTGAAAATTTAAAAAATACTAAAGGTATAAAATTAAGTAAAACAGGTAAAAATACAGAAAGTATTTATTGGATGACAAGTATTTTAATTGATAGTGATTTAGATATCGAAAGAGAAGCTATGAGAAGTCAATTAAGTGGCTTGAACATTGATACTCGACCTGTGTTTCCATCTATCAGTCAATATCCAATTTGGGGTAAAAAATATAAAGAAAATCCAAATTCAAAAATAATTGCAGAAAATGCTTTTAATCTTCCAAGTGGAGTCAATTTAAAAAAAGAAGAAATAGATTACATATGTGAATCTATAATATCTATCATAAGTGGTTATTATTAAGGCTCAATTAATCATGAATATTTTATAAAATAACGTTCCTAATGTTTAGTGAAAATTTAAAAAGCTTAATTGAATCAAATTTTTCAAATACAAACTTTGGCCGTATTTTACTTCTAGATAAATTTGAAAGTTTAATTAATAAATCTAATTTAAACAAAAAATTAAAAGTTGGTGTTATTGGTGGCACTCGTGATGAGCCTGAGCTGATTCTGTTGGAAAAAATGGGTTTTTCCCTAGAAAAGTATACTTTTGGCATTGAAGCCTATGATGATTTTTTTCTAGATTTAAATTTGGATAATGCTAAATTTCCAAAAATAGACTTTGACATTTTAATATGTGCACAAGTACTTGAACACATATGGAATGTTGAAAACTTTACAGGCAATATTGTCAAGATAATGAACAAGGATACCTTAACTTTTATAAACTGTCCTAAATCAAATTACCACCATGGTCATACATATTATTCGGCAGGTTATTCTAAAGAATTTTTAAAAGAAATCTTTACAAACAGAATTGAGATAATTGAATTTGGAGAACTTGGCACACCGAGACTTTATACTTCAATCCATCTTTTAAAACACTGGTTAAACACAAAGGAAGTTTCAAGTGGAAAAATAAGCTATCAAAGCTGGTATTCATACTTATGGAATTTAAAAAACAGTAAACCTAAAGTTAAAAATTTATTAAAAAAAGTAGTATTTATCACTAGCTATAGAAGAATTTTGGTTAATTTACTATTGAGAGGTCTGGAAAATAAACAAAATGATGATAAGTTAATTAAAAGTGAGTCATATATATTTTTTAAAAAGAGTTCTTAACGACTTTAAAATAATTTTTATTTTTATATAAATAAATATAATAAATTTTCTACGCATATTTGCTATCAAGAATACTTATAATTAACTGAGACATTTAAAAACTAATATCTGGAAAAGTACAAATTTATGAAAATTGATAGGGTTGTTTTATCTTCTAATGAATCAAAAGAGTATTTAGATTTTTGGCCATTAGTCTCCTCAGCTTGGAAGAAAATAGGTATAGAACCTACTCTTATATACACAGGAAAAATTCCTTTAAAATTAGAAAATGTAATTAATATAAATCTTCCAGATGTAGACACCGCATTTTTGGCACAAAATGTTAGACTTCTAGCCCCAAGCCTGTTCCCCGAAGAAGTGATAATAATATCTGACATTGATGACATGCCTCTTTCAAAAAATTATTTTCAAAAAAACATTTCTGTTTATGAAAATGATCAATTCATAATATACAGACCAGACGCAGTTCCAGAAAATATGATTTCAATTATGTGGAATGTAGCCATTGGTAGTACTTGGAGTGAAATATTCAATATTGAATCTATAAGTGATATAAAAAAAACATTAATTGATTGGTATCCAGCAAATTACAAAGTTAGGGGAGACAATTGGTACTTTGATCAAATAATGCTAAAAGATAAAGTTGAACTATTTAAAAAAAAATCATCAAATAGAGTAGTAGAGCTATCAGACCAACTTACTGGATTTAATAGATTGAATAGAAGTAAATTAAAAAGGCGTTTCAATCAATTTTATATTGATGGAAATGATTATTCTGATTTTCATATGCCAAGGCCCTACTCAAAATACAAAAAACTAATTAATAAAGTTTTTGAAATAACTTTTGAGTAAATAATGAAAAATTTTGATATATTTCAAACAGTTGGCCCTAGAGATTTTGAAATAATCAATGAAACATTGAAGGTAAACAAGAAAAATATTCTTGGTTACAGTCAAATTTATTTATTTAATGAATCTAAAAATTTTAATCTAAAAGGTATTAAAAATGTTGATGAGTCGGTTTTTCCCTTCACGTTTGAATATGTAAAAAACAAAATTGAAAATCAAAGCAGAGCTGGTTGGATTTATGCTCAACTTGTAAAGCTTTATTTTCCTTATTTACATGAAGGAAATGAAAATGTTCTAGTTGTTGATAGCGATGTATTTTTTACAGGAAAAATAAATTTTTTAGAACAAAGCAATAAACCAATTTTTACAGTTTCGGACGAATATCACCAACCATATTTTGACCATATGCTTCGAGTTCATCCCGATTTTACAAGAGCATACGAAAAAAGTGGGATCTCTCATCATATGTTTTTTAATAAAAAACTTTTGGCTGAGATGTTTGAAAAAGTTGAAAAACTTCATAAAAAGCCATTTTATGAAGTTTACCTTGACGAGCTAGATGGAAAAGAAAATAGTCCATCAGCAGATTATGAAATTTATTTTCACTATATTTTAAAGCATCATAAAGAGAAATATTCAATTCGTGAAATGAATTGGAAAAACGTAAGTTTGCTGACTTTTAAAGATTTTAATAATTTTAGAATGATTTCATTACCACACTATGCTGGAACACGTCCAAAAAATTTTATAACAAATATTAAAAAATCTGAAAAAATTAGAGCGGCTAAATCCCTGTACAATTTCTTTTTTCTAAAAGTTAACAATATTTTGAATTATTTAAAATAGTATTTTTTATATATAGCTCTTATAATTTTGTGGCAAAAGTTTGTTAAATCTTTTTGAATGTACATGAAGATTAGTAAGTTCAAACTTATCATTATTCCAAGTAACTATTGGCTTGTATTTAAAATTCACATTAATTCGTTTGGCAGTAATCTCAACTCCAATTGGATCATAGATTGAGGTATAGCCTCTACGAAAAGGTTTTTTTGGGTTTGAATGTGTACCGCCAATATATTGACCATAACCTGCTGGGTCAAAAATTATTTTGTTTTGATATGGGAGAGACGGAAGTAAATTAAACAAATCAATATTTTTTAAATTTACTTTTTTCATAATTTCCATTTCATTTAACGGCTTTCCACTGTTTGATTTCCACTTTGATAAATTTTCGCTTTGGTATTCTTTTAATACTTTTTTGCTAAGAAGATCTGACAATTTACTATTTTTAATATACGAGTATCCAAAGATTAGTTTCTTATTGTTGTATGAAGTAATATTTATTTTTTCCTCATTTACAGTTTTTTCAATTTCTGCAAAAGATTTATAAATTAAAACATCATTATCAAAATGAACCACATCTGATAGGTCAAGTTCTTTTATAATTTGGTCTAAATAAAAAATTCTTTGAACAGAAGTTACCCATAAAGGATTATTTTCAAATATTGTATTTTTAAACACATTTAGTTCATTGAATTGATTTAAGTAATCTGAAGTTATTTCATTTAAATTTACTTCTGATATATTTTTAAAGTTTACTTTATTTGCTCTGTCGTGACATAAATAAATATTCGCATCTTTATCAACACTAAGAATGGAGTTCATTACATATTTTATATATTCAGGAAAATAGCCAATAAGAGTAAGAACGTAATTCATAAGAATAATTTTACAATCTTTGGGTTGAAAATTGTTTAAATCTTATTTTTAACTACTTTAAATTTTTTTGAAAAATCTATACTGTTTTTGTGGGTTTAAAAAACAAAATTTTAAATAAACTAAGATATCAAACTCTACAAGTTTATCCTGGAATTTTTAGACCTCAAAGCAAACCATTCATATCAGGCGATACTTTTAGAAAAAATGCAGATCACATTTTTGATGAAACAGGAACCTTAAATCCAAAAAATGTTAAAAAAAATGATATTGTATTTCTTAAAACAGATTTTCTTGAATTATACTTTAACCACTATCACCCTAAGATTACGAAAAAATATATATTAATTACCCATAATTCAGATATTAAAATAAGCAATAATGAAGAAAAATATTTTGATGACAAATTAGTACATTGGTTTGCATCAAACTTGGTCATTAACTCAAGCAAATCAATATCACCAATTCCCTTAGGATTAGAGAATAGAAGATATTTATCAAATGGAAGACTAAAAAATTTTAAAAAGATATCAAAGACAGCAAAAGTAAAAGAAGACAAGGTACTATGTTCATTTAGTACACATACAAACCCCATAGTTAGATCTGAGTTAATCAAAAATGTAGAAAACATCAATTATGTTGATTTAGTAAAAAGTCAGAGCCAGTTTGAGTATTTAACAAATCTAAATAAATACAAATTTAATTTATGCCCTGAGGGTAATGCACCCGAAACTCATAGGCTATGGGAATCACTTGTCTTAAATGTTGTTCCAATTTGTGTAGAAAATTCAAACAATTTAAATTTTTTCAATCTAGGAGTTCCTATGGTATTAATAAAAGACTGGAGTTCGATTAAAAATTATGATTTAGATTATCTCTTAAGTCAATATGACAATATAAGTAAAGATAATATGCAGAAATATTCCAGCTTTAATTTTTGGTGGGAAACTATAAATGCAAAAAAATAAGTAATGAGACTATGAAAAACAGAGTAAAGATTAATAATTTTTATTTTTATATTTTAATAATTTTTATTTTGATACTTACGTTGTTTATTTTTTTAAATAATAATCGAACACTAGAGATAACAAGTCTTCAACATAAAGTTGAATTTAATCCTTACATAACAAATTGTTATGGAAATTTTTTAGGAAATGTAGATAGTTTAAATCTAAATAAAAACAAACAACCAAGAGATATTTATCTCTCACAAGATATAGAAAACATAAAGTGTTTAGGTCAAATTGTTGATGTATCTTTTGATGAGGATAGTGTTACTGTTTTTTATGCAAGAAACCTAAAAGTTAATTTAATTTTTCATTTAATCCTAGCATTTGCAGTAGGAGGTCTCGCATTTTTAAAATTTAAGAAACTTTTTTATAGTTTTATATTGTTTCATCAATTAATTTATTTTTTCTTGAATAAGTATTTATTTAGCTTCAAAAATGTAACAATGAATCTATTTTTAATCGCCACTATTTTTATTGGTATTCAGTTTGTATTTTTTGATTTAAAAAATCATGAACTAATTAGAAAAATAAATTCATATTTAATAAAATTTGACAACTACATCACTTTGAATATTAAATTATTTAAGTTAAAAACACCCACATTCCTTTTATATTTTCTTATTTCATTGTCTTCAATAATTTTAGGAATTATTAAATTCCAAAGTAGAAGTAAGTTTGAATATTTCAATGATGAGTTAATTCAAATCATGACAGCTGCAAAAAGTTATTATTTCAGCTTCACCAGTATTGAATCAGCTTTGCTTAACCATACACCTATCAATTCTCAAATTTTTAGATTTATATTTCAATTTTCTGATTTTAAAAACTTTGATTTTGGAATTGTAATTTTAGAAACAATATTTGCAACTTTTACAACATTGATAATCTTTTTAATTTTAAATTCGTTTTCAAATAAACATATTGTGAATTTTTTATTTTCTTTTTTCTATTTAATTTTCATATCTTCAAATTTGTTATTAAATAGAATCATTGCACAATTTATCTATGCGTTGTTAATTTTGTTTCTTATTAGTTTTGTAAATAAAAAAAACGATGCAAAGTTATTCGCAATAGCTTTACTTGCAATGTTGCAGATATACAATTTAGAATCTTACGCAGTACCCCTCTTTGCAATATTTCTTTATATGGTTCAACATATTTTTAACAAAGACAACATACTTATTTTTAAGACCATAATCTATTCATTATTTTCTATCATCTTAATTTATATTAATTTTGTAATAAATAATGAAATTGCCCTACTTTTTGAAAGCAACTATCTATTTCACTTATTAAATACAAAAAGAATGTTTAATGTTAATACCTTTATAAATTCCTTGGGAGGAAGCTCCCAACTTTCAATTGCTCATATAGTATTTATTATTATATTTTTGAGAGGAATCTATTTCTTAGTTTCATCTTTATCTGGAAAAAATTTGATTAAATATAAAAAATATGAATTATTATTTGTTTACTGGTTTGCCGGTGAATTGCTTCACTTATTTGTTACAGGACCAAGATTTCCTCACTATGGCCTAGTTTTAGTTTTGCCATCTTTTTTTATAATTTATATTTATGCAGTAGATTACTATGAATCTAAAAGGTTTACCTCGTTCGTAATAGTAATTACATTACTATTTGGTTATTTTATTGGAAGTATTCAGGTGTTTTATTCATATATTTTAGATGATACAAAAGTTACCGCTCAAGAATACCTAGACACTGAAGATAAAAAAATTATTACCGAAATTCTATCAAATGAATTAAGCGGTGAAGAGCCAACTTTAGTTTTAACTTGGATAAATGCATATGATTGGCGATTTTTACACTTAAACCTAAATACCTTACCCTCAACTAAATACTGGTGGTGGTTTTATATGAAGTATTTTCAAGAAGAAAAATATAAATGGGAAAATAATTGGGATGAAGAAACTATAGTTAATGATTTCTATAGTGATTTTGAAAATGAAAATCCAAAATGGGCAGTAGTTGATAAAAATATTCCTACATTCCCTGATTTTTTCGCAGAACTTTTATTAGAAAATTATATTGTTGAGTTTGAAGGATCTCAATTTAACTTATATAAAAATAAAGATTATTAGATTATTTTAATATTATTTTTATTGAGCCATTTGGAAGTAACATAATATGACCATAGTTCTCGATAATTATTAAAATTTAAATTTTTGCTGTGGATTAAACTTTTTACATAGTTTTGGTCTCTTTCCAAATAAACTAAATTATCATCGGTGTACATCTGGTTTACCTCTTCAAGTCCATGGTTCTCAAACCATGAAACTAAGGGAAATCCAAATCCATGTTTGTCGTAATTATTTAAATAATTTAATTTTGTTTTTTCTAATTGGTTCCTTAAATAAAGTTTGCTATTTTTAAAACTCACATTATTTGTATCTTTATTGCTTATTGCGAATTGAACTATTCTTTCATCAAGGAATGGTGGTCTTACTTCTAAGGAATTTGCCATAGAGGCAATGTCAACTTTTGGTAAAATGTTTGTATACAGATAATTATTCAAATCTATATTTCTTAAATTTTGAGAGAGTGTTTCTTTTTTATTTATATAATTGCTAATTTCATTTTTAAGTTCATTTATATCAGAGTCCTTAAATTGGCTATATGGTGATTGCCAAATAAGTATTTGAACATATGGGTCATCAGAAAAATACTTAAAAAACAAATTTACTTTTTGATAAAAAGTTAAATAACCATTGTTTTTATTCTTTAAAGACATCCCGTTAATTAATTGAAATAAAAAATTTTTAACAGATTTTGGTAAAAGGTTATAGTATTTTATTGCTCTATACCATTCGTAGCCTCCAAATAGTTCATCAGCACCATCGCCAGACAATACAGCTTTAGAGTATTCTGATGTTAATTTTGAGAGTGTAAACGTCGGTATAAAACTATAGTCCAAGACTATAGAATTCATGTTATTAATAGCATCACTTACATATTCGTTTATATTTTTATTATCAAATTTAAATATCGTTGATTCCAAATTAAGGCTGTTTGAAATTTTTTCAATAATGATGCTTTCATCATAGGATTGCTCTTCAAAAGTAAGAGAAAAATGTCGAACCTTTCTATTTAGATTTTCTTTTACGATTAAGGCAATAAGTGATGAATCAATACCACCACTTAAAAATAAATCAACCGGAGTATCAGCATCTAAGTGATCATTTATAACTTCCTTAAATAAATCTTCAAAACTTTCATTTTCATAATTGTTCTTAATTTTAAAAATATTTGATGAAACTTTATTATCATTTTTAATGTCTATTTCTATTAACTCACCGGGCTTAACGGATTTAATTTTTCCAAAATCTGCACTTATAGTGATCCCATTAAATAATAAAAGATTATTTAGATTTTCTTGTGTAACACTAATATCTTCATTTGCAATTGAGATTAAACTACTCATTTCAGATGAAAAAAAGATTTCATTGCTTTTATTCTTTAGGTAAAAAAGGGGTTTTATACCTAATTTGTCTCTAGACAGATATAATTTTTGACTTGATTGATTCAAATATGCAAATGCAAACATTCCATTAAAATCAGATATATTTTGAACATTTTCATCAAGCAAATCAAGAATAATTCTTGTATCACTTTTATATGTAGCGGGGGAATTAATTTTAGATTTAAGTAGATTTAAATCAAAAATCTCTCCATTATAAACAATATAATTATGATTTTTTGACATCATCGGCATATTTTCTGATAACCCACCCCTGATTGATAATCTTGATGAACCTAAGTGTATAAATTTATTATTTAATTCAATAATTTTAGAATCTAAATTATCGGGACCTCGATGCTCAACCTTTTCAACAAATTTATTAATTAAATCTAAATTCTTTTTATTTGAAACAAACCCAACTACACCACACATACTTCAATTTTATGAAGTAAATTTATTAATTATTTAAAAATTAAAAATTGTTGACACCACTTTAAAAGTTATAATATAGATATTGATTAATCAGATAAGTATCGTAATACCTGCATTAGACGAAGAGGAGTCTATTCCCTCTTTATTAGATGAATTAGAAGCACATTTAGAAAAAAATCAAATTGAGTATGAAATAATAATTGTTGATGATGGAAGTAAAACTCTCCTTGGTAACTTAATAAATAGCAGTAAAGTAAGTGTTTATGAAAATTCATTCACTAGAGGCCAGTCCTACTCATTGCTGAAAGGAATAGAACTATCAAGGTATGATTTTATAGCTACTTTAGATGGTGATGGCCAAAACCCACCCTATGAAGTCATTAAATTGTTAGATGAGTTTAACAAAGACTTTGACAACATAGATATTGTGTGCGGATATAGAAAAACCAGAAGAGATAAATTTTTTAGATCCTTATATTCGAAAGTTGCAAATTTTTTAATAAGGTTAATCACTAAATCGAAATGCAGAGATTTGGGCTGTAGTCTAAAGATATTTAAAAAAGAAATGGTTGAAGATATAAAATACAATGGAGATATCCACAGAATTTTAATTCCACTGTTTGAATATAGAAATTATCGTCTAAAGCAAGTTGAGGTTGAACATCTTGAAAGAAAGTCTGGAGAAACTAAGTACGGATTTGAGAGAATAACTGCTGTAATAGTTGATTCAATATTGCTTTATTTGACTGACGGATTTGTAAATACTGCAAGATATTCACTTTCAAAATTGTCATTTATTTTTGGAGCAATCTCAACTCTTTTATTTGCTATTTCTTATTATCAAAAAATAATTAATTCTGTTTTTGTTCACAAGAATCCATTATTTATAATCGGGATTGTATTTTTTATAATTTTTCTTCAATTATTTACATTTTCATTAATTTCATTTTTTTTAGAAAATAAAAAGAATGATTAAGCTATGAAAGCTATAGATTTTTTTAATAAACTTAAAATTTTCTCAACAAATCATACACTTAAAAGATTTGGTAATGATTCAGATGGTGGTTACGTCGCACCCAAGGAGATTATTAAAAGCTTAGATTATTTAGTAAGCATTGGTGTTGAGGACAACATAAGTTTTGAATTAGACCTAATGAGTGTAAATAAAAATTTACAAACGATATTGGTTGATGGAACAATTGAAAACTTTACTCCACCCGATAACGTAAGATTAATAAATAAAAATCTTGCAAAAAAAAATGATGATGATCATATAACACTTGAGGAAGTATTAACAGATATAGACTGTGAGAACATTGCACTACAAATAGACATCGAGTTTGATGAGTGGGATATTTTTAATAGTTTACCTAAAGAACTATTGAAAAAATTTAAATTAATTATTATTGAATTACATTTTGTATTCATTGATGAAGAAACACTTTTAAAAAGTCAAAATTTGACACCTTACTTTAATAGGTTTTATAGCAGTACATATAAAAAGATAAATAAAATGTTACTTGAAAAATATGATAATGTTCTATCCAAATTTCTTGAAGATTTTTCAATTGTTCACTTACATGCAAATAATTCGCTTAAATTGATAAATTATGAAGGAATAACGTTTCCTCCACTATTAGAAGTAACATTATTAAAAAATACTGAAATTAAGAAAAGTGATTTATATTCTGGAGAACTGCCAATAAACAATTTAGACTTACCAAATAAAAAAGACAGAGAAGATCTTTTTAACTATTATCCTTTTGGAGTAAAGATATGAATAACTCAGTAGTCATTGCTGGAGTAAACAGTGCAATAGGGATGTCGATAGCCTCTGAATTTTTGAATAGAAATACTGAAGTTGTTGGATTAACACGTAAAAAAGATAATAATTATTTTGAAAACATTTACTATACACAAATAAACAAATTTGATTATTTAGACCTCACTGATTTATTAACTCGTGAATTTAATATATTCATAAATTGCATTGGAAAGTATTCTGATTCTAGTTTTAAAGATCTATCTAAAAAAGAAATTGATGAAATGTACCAAAGCAATTTGATATTGCCTGCAGAAATAATTTTAAAAGTTTTTAATAAGTTTTTTAATCAAGATAATGGATACATCATAAATCTGAACTCTGTTGCTGCATTAAGTTCAAATCCTGATAATGAAATTATTTATTCTTCAAGTAAAGCTGGCTTAAAAAGTTTGATTGAATCATTACAAACTGAAGTAGCTAATCATAAGTCTAACGTTAGAGTAATAGATATATTTTCTGGTGCTTTTAAATCTAACATAACAAAAAATAGAAATGATTATTCAAAATTAATAGAACCAAAAGAACTTAGTGCATTAATAGTTAATCAAATTTTAAATAAAAATTCATACATTCAGGATAAAATTTATATTAAAAGAGATATTTATTAATAAATTAGATTGTTAACATATGTTCTTATGAGCGACTACGATATTGATTTATTAATTGATACAAAACTATCTAAAAGATCAAAAGATATTAGGCTAGAATCTATTAAAATTTCTAAAGCAAATGGAGGCTATCATTACGGAGGTTCATTTTCATCAGCTGAAATTTTGATAACTCTTTATGACAAGATTTTAACTGATGATGATAAATTTATTTTAAGCAAGGGGCATGCATGTTGGGTATATTATGTTTTACTTCAGGAAAGGGGATTTAATCCAGTACTAGAGGGGCATCCTCATTTAGATTTGCAAAATGGTGTTCACTGGACTACCGGAAGTGAGGGTCACGGATTTCCTGCAGGTATTGGAATTGCATTTGCAATGAAACAAATGAAAAAAAAGGGAAAAGTTTATGTTTTAATGGGGGATGGCGAGTGTCAAGAAGGCACAACATGGGAATCATTACTATTAGCTTCCCATTTAGAACTAGACAATTTAGTAATAATTGTGGATTACAACAAAATACAAGGTTCAGGATATGTAAAAGATATTTTGCCCATGGAATCAATTTTATCAGTAGTAAATTCTTTAAATTGGGAAATGATGGAAGTTAATGGACATGACCTAGGGTCTATTGAAAATGCGATAAAAAATATGAGTAAAGACAAAACTCCCAAATTTATTTTTGCGCATACAGTAAAAGGAAAGGGTGTTTCTTATATGGAAAATGCACCAGAATGGCATGCAAAATGGCCCGATCCAGATCATGAAAAAATTGCAATAGAAGAGTTAAGCAAATGAGAAGAGCATTTGGAAAAACAATTGTTACCCTTGCTGATAAAGACCCAAATATTTTTTTAATTTCAGGAGACGTAGAACAGGAAATGGATGAATTCAAATCAAAATATCCTGATAGATATTTGAATGTAGGCTTGTGTGAACAGTCAATGATAAGCATGGCTGCTGGAATGGCTCTTGAAGGATTAAGACCAGTTGTATATTCAATCACACCTTTTCTTATTGAGAGACCTTTCGAACAAATAAAAATTGACATCGACGAAAATAATCTTCCCGTAATGCTTGTAGGTCAAGCAGATTATCCAACACATGGACCAACCCACAGGCCTCTTAACCCTGAGATACTGGTAAGCATGCTCAAAAATACTATGGGCTATTTTCCTAGAAATTTAATGGAAGCAGAAAAAGCTATGCTCGACGCCTATTTAATGAGAACACCATCCATAATTTCATTAAAAAAAGATGGGTTACCTTTTTTATAAAAAGTTAATTTTATTTTCTAAATTTCCAATTGTTGCAACACCTCTATGCTGAACAATTTCAATTGCAGAATTTTGAGCTTTGATAATTGCATCGTTTACATTGTCATCATTTAGAATTGAGTCAGCGAAAATAGCTAAGAACGTGTCACCTGCACCCGAAAGGTCTCTTGTTACTACTTTTTTGTTAATTTTAAAATGATCATTATTAAAGAAACACCCATTTGCTCCATCAGTGATTATTGTTTTTGAAATTAAGGAACTAGAGCGAAGGAAATCTTCTGATCGAAGAAATTCTTTCATATTAATTTTGATATAATCAACATCTTTAGCCCAATTACCAATTAATTTATTTGATTGTAAAAATACTAAATTATGTTTATTAGAAATTTTTTTAATATCTTCTTCTGAAATAAAACCTTTGTCATGATCTGTCAAAACAACTGCATCATAAGAGTCAAATACTATTGAATTATTCTCTTTGTAAGAATCTTGTAGTGAAACAATGTCATTTTCATCTACTCTTAGATGCATGTGGTTACTTTCAGTATCTACATACCTAGTTTTTATTATTTTATTTTTGTTGCAAATTAGATCTACTTTATGACCTAGCGATGATAAATTAGCCGCAACATTTCCAGACATACCATAGTTTTCGATAGTTTCTGAGGGATTAAATATCGGCACAGGAGCTTCGGGATTAATTCTATAAGAGCTACCGTAAACAAATTTATCAATACAAAAATCACCAATTACAAGAATTTTCTTACTCAAATACAATCACCCCCCTCCCAAAAAACTCTTTACTATTTTCCATTAAATTAAAAACATGATTAATTTCTTCTAAATTGTAATAGTCATAAATCAAATTTTCTAATTTTATATTTTTGTTTGAGTAAAGATCGATATATTCTTGGATTTCAATATCAGGATTTATGTCTCCTCCTGAAGTGTCTAGTAGGGTTTTATTATTAAAATTTTCAACAAAATTCTCAAAAACTAAATTCTCATTATTCTTTGGTTGTCCAATTAGTACAGCAGTTCCGCCAGGTTTTAAAAGCTCATAGGAATTTTTTATAAGCTCAATATTACCTGTAGTTTCAATGTTATATTTTGGATACTGACCCAAGATATTAATAATCTCATCCCTGATGTTTGGAGTGTTTCTTGTATTGATTAAATGATTAGCTCCAAACTCTTCGGCTTTGTTTAGCTTAACATCAGATTGATCAACAGCTATTATGTTCTTTGGTTGTTTCAAAAAAGCAGCTATTACAATGTTTAGTCCAACTCCACCAACACCATAAATTAATATGGAATCATTTTTACTTAAATTAATTTCATTATTTATGACCCCCATACCGGTAGTAATTGCACAACCAAACAAACTTAAATATGAAAAATCCAAATCAGTATTAACTTTTGTTATCCTATTTTCAGACACAACAGAAAATTCACTGAAAGTTGTAATTAATCCAGATCCAACTGTTCCATGTTTTGATTGATATTTAGGGAATTCAGAGTCAATACCACTACTTTTACGCCAGTGCATAACCACTTTATCACCAGGCTTTACTTTTTTAACACCAGGACCAATTTTTTCTACTATACCGCTTCCTTCATGTCCCATTAAGCACGGCAAAAACTCTTCTTTTATTTTTATACCTTTTTTTTGATTTAACTGAGCACCACAAACTCCAGCCGCTTTTATTTTTACAAGAACCTGATTTTTTGATAATTCAGGTATAGTTAAATCAAAAATTTCGAGATCGGAATTTAACGAGGTTAGTACAGCAGCTTTCATCTTAAGTAATTAACATAACTTTCTATACCTTTTTCAAGAGTAAATTGTGGAGACCAGTTCAACATAAATTTATTTTTATCAGCTTGAGTAAAAAATTGATAACCATCTGGAATACTACTTTCACTTTTATAGGTATATTCTATATTTAGCAAATTTAATACTTCTTCAAATTTTTTGGCTTTTCCAGTGCCAACATCATAAACCCCTTTTTCAATTTCATAAAACACAGGATGTAATGTTGCTGAAACAACATCATCTATATAAACAAAATCTCTTTCAGGTTCTTTTGGAAATAATTCAAACTCATTTTTTAGCCAAGCTTGATATGCAACTGAACTCATTTCTTGTTTATTTTCTTCACCTGGACCATACACATTAAAATATCTAAGAGCTACAAAATATTCATTATTTTGCAATCCGTATTGTTCTGCAGAAAATTTGGACCATGCATATAAATTACTTGGATATCCATCGACACCAACACAAGCTGCTGAAGAAGAGTAGACAACACAAACATTATATTTTTTTGCTATATCAAAAATAATTTTGCTTGTATAAAAATTTAAAAACATAACTTTTTCTACATCAGTATTTAATGTGTTTGAATCTGCACCAACATGTAGTATATGATTTGCAGTTTTTATTAAATCTTCTAATTTTTCTTTCCAATCAGAAATTTGATAAAATTCACTTTCGATAGATATTGTATTTAGAGAACTATCTTTTTTTAAAGTTTTTAGAATATTTTTTCCAATAAATCCATCAGCACCAGTTAATATAATATTTTTCATTTTTTTACAATTGTAATATTTTCTATGTTTTAATATCATGAGTTCAGAATGTATATTAAAGATGATGAATTTGTTGAAGATTATTTAAACGAAAGTCTTAAAATAGCAAAACACCAATTAAGCTACAACAAAAAAATTATAACAGTTGCTAAAAATATATATGAAAAAATACAAAGTGGTGGAAGTATATTAATTTGCGGAAATGGAGGTTCTGCTTCAGATTCCCAACATATTGCTGCAGAATTTGTAAATAGATTTAAGCATGACAGAGAACCTATAGCATCTGTTGCACTTACTACAGACAGTTCAATTATTACATCAATAGCTAATGATTACAGTTTTGATTTGATATTTTCAAAGCAAATTGATGCAATAGGAAAAAATAATGATGTCCTCATAGCAATATCTACGTCTGGTAGAAGTAAAAATATTTTAGAAGCTTTAAAAGCCGCAAAGCTTAAAAACATTTACACCCTTAGCATGGTTGGTGAAAGCACTGATGATGTTAAAGAGTTATCTGATGATATTTTTTCCATACCATCTAAAGAAACAGGTGTTGTTCAGCAATCCCACATTACAATTCTCCAAGTTATTGCAGGATTAATTGAGTTTTGGAGTTTAGAAGAAAACCAAAACGGAAATAAATGATTCTAGATAATATAGATCATTTAAAGGAAACCGTTCAATATCTAAAAAAAAATAAATTGACGACAGGCTGCATAACTGGAAGCTTTGACTTATTACATGAAGGCCATAAGTATGCAATAGAACATTGTAAATCACAAGTTGATAAATTGTTCGTATTATTAAATTCTGATGATTCGATTAAAAAATATAAGGGACCTAATAGGCCGGTAGAAAAACAAGAAATTAGAATTGATAAAATAAATTCCTATGATAAAGATTGTTACTACTTTATATTTGATAATTTAATTCCAAACAAATTTTTAGAAATTATTCAACCAAGTATATATTTTTTGTCTGAAGAGTGGTCTACTTCTCCAGTGGAATCTTTAGTTTTAGACAAGACAAAAACTAAAATTATATCCCATCCATTTTTACCAGGATTCTCGACTACAAATAAAGTCCCAAAAGAAAATATTTCTTTAGGTGCAATATTTTTGGATAGAGATGGAACTATTAATGAAGATTTTGGATATATTTCAGACAAAAAGGATTTATTTATAAGTAATAAAAATAAAATAGGATTACAAAATTTGGCAAAGTTAGAATTTAAAATATTCATTATTACAAATCAAAGCGGTGTCAGTAAAAATTATTTTTCCGAAGAAACGCTGTTAAAGCTAAACAAATTTCTATTAAATGAAATTCATGGGTTTGGAGGAAGAATTGATGATATTTTTTATGATACATCTAGTTCAGACAATCCATCTATAAATAGAAAGCCAAATATTGGAATGGTAGAGAAAGCAGTAAAAGAATATAAAGTTGCTTTGTCAAAATCATGGATAATTGGTGATAAAGAAACGGATATAATGACCGGAAAGTTCTCTAATATGAAAACTATATATATTGAAAACTCTAAGTATCCTTATAATTCAAATTTAGAACCAGATTATAAAGCTAGTAATTTACAGGATGCTTATAAGATAATTAAAAAATATCTTGATAAATAGTTATTTTTTAAAAAGTTTGTTAATTAAAAAAGATGATAAAGTTTCGACAGGATTAAAAAAAAGTGCATGTAATTTTTTGTAGTAGTCAGTTTTTGATGCATGATTATTAATATCGTTCTTGAATTCATCACTTGACTGAGAATTTTTAGTTTTAATTTTTATATATTCAACATTATCAAAATAATAACTTCCAAACTTTTCTTCTATCTTTCCATTCTTAATCGATAAATGTTCATCATCTACACTATTAAATGAAATAATTTTATTTGGTAGACCTGTTAACTCCTTTACAGCAGAGGCTAATACATGTGAACCGGAGTTAAAACAAACAAAAATATTAGTTTGCATTAACACATCTACAAGCTGATGAATGCTTTTAATTTCAAAGTTAGAATTTTTACTTAAAGGCATTTTATTTGCGTATAAATTTGGATAAATTATATCTAAAGCGTTTCTTGATTGATAATCTTTAAGTGCCTCTGATAGGGATTCAGTATTATATGAATTTTTTGTCTCACTAAATAATGAGGAAGCGTTTAAGTCCAGCATTAAATCAAACTTAATTGAGCTAGGTTCCTTTAAATATTTTAAATTAATTTCAGGAAATCCGTTACCTGGCTTAAATCCATGTAAGGAATTTATATTCTGAATTATATTAAATTTTTTATCAGATAAATGAAAATTATTTTCAAGCATTACTTTATAACCAATATTTGGGACCAACCTTTGTGATCTTTTTACACATTGGTTGTTATCCCAGCATATTTCTTTGATAGCTGTATTTCTACAATTATTTATTGCAGATAAATAGAAATTAATTCCAAGTTCATAATAAAGAGCTGGTAAATTTGAAAATGACAAGTTGTCACCAAGTCCGCCCCATGGTTGTGAAAACACGACTTTACTCATATATTTATAACCTACAAATTTTATAAAAATCAAACATTTTCAATTTTTATCCAATTGTCATTTAAGTTTAGATTTTTTTCTTTATTTCTAAACCAAGGGTCAGCTACTAATACTTTTGATGAATCTGTTTCTGATAATAATGCAGCTACAAGTGGAAATGTACTGTTGCCAACAATATAGTTTTCATTATTCAGCATATGCGCAAATGATTTTTTTACACTTTCGATATTTTCATCGTCACTAAAAATATTGTTTGCATGTTTGAATAATTTATTTGATTCCACCCACTTTTTATCATCAGTAAAAATGTTGTAATGAAAGTTCTCTATATTTTGAGAACAAAAATTTAATGAATTTTCATAAAATTGATTACTCAAATTTTCATTTAATTTTAGATAATCCTTTCTCCTGACATGGAGAACTGTTGACCCTTTTTCTACATGTTTATTAAAAGCTTTTAAAAATATGTCTTCTTTTGATAAAGACTCAATAAGAAATTGTTTATTTTTTATTATAAGTGAAGAGTTTTGCCAATAACCAATAGCTTTATTGAATTTTTTTAATTCAACATGTTCCCAGTTGTAATCATTTATTTCTTGATAAAAATTTAATTTGAAAGGGAAAATTTTTGATTTTTGTATTTTTTCTAAAGCGTTAATTGTCAATCTTTTATTGTTACTTAATTCATCAATTTGAAATAATTGAACAGGAAGAATGAGTTCTCTATTTGTAGTGTTATGTTCCTTTTTAGATCTTACAAAATTTGATGTATCTGCATATACCTTCATGTTCAAATTCTTATACTCGTTTAGTTGACATAGTTGAAATAATTGATTTCCAAACCCACCCATCAGCATCATTGCTATTTCTTTATTATTTGTCATAATGTTTTCTTAAAACCTTATTTTAAACGGTACAATTTTAAAAATTTATTTACATTTGAAATCTTAAAATTGTTAATATCATTTATGTGCATAAATTTAAAGCTATCTTAAAAGATATTCTATTTGTATCTAGATTAACAAAAATACCAAGAAAAAAAGTTAGAATACTTTTTTCAGCATTGGTTTCAAATGGAATTGGGTTTTCAGATATATTTATAATTTTAACTTTTTCTAAATTTTTAACCGATACAGTTATAGGTAACGAATTACTTGATACCATTACTTCAAGCCCTCGAGTAATACCTTTAGTTGTTGTATTTCGATATTTATTGAATTTTATTGGCAAATATAACATATTTTCATTAACAAAAGACATAGAGGCTAGTTTAAAAACTTACATTTTAGATGAGGTTTATAAAAAAGGTAATTATTCTTTAGCAGACGCAACTTACTATATAGAACAGTTAAGTGTTCATATTGCTTATTTCTTCAACGCTGCAGCAAACATTACGACTAGCGTAATTCAAATTTTTGTATTTACAACATTTTTAAGCTATGACAATTTAGAAGTACTACTTTTGTTAATTTTTCTTGTTATTGCTCTATTTTTTCCATCTAAGTTTTTATTAACTAGAAGTCGCCAAGCAATGGAAGAGTCTTATCAATATGCATACAAGCATGTTTCGTACATCCAGAGGATTATTGACAATATATTCCTTGTAAAAATTCTTAATACGCATAAAAAAGAATTAATTAAGTTTGAAGATAATCTTTATAAATTTTATAAAACTGAAAAAAGAAAGTATATTCTCAACGATATCAATGTAACTATTCCTAATTTTATAGCAGTAATGTCATTTTCTATACTTTTAATTATACCAAGGTATGCAAAATCAATTACTCTCGAATTTATTGGTGTAACACTTCGGCTCGTACAATCTTTAAGCTCAGTAAATTCTGCATTAAATGGATTGATAGGTTCCCATGTTCACTTAGAAAAGTTAATTGAAATTAAAGATAATCAATTAGATTATGATTTTGAATTTGAACTAAAGTCTGAAAACAATAATGCAATTGAATTAAAGAATGTAAACTTTAGTTTTTTTGGTAGCTCTGAAAATTTTTATGAAAATTTAGATATAAGCTTTGAAAAAAACAAGCACCATATTCTTACAGGAGATAATGGAAGTGGAAAAAGTACTTTATTAGGCATAATGACAGGTGCGCTAAAACCATCTTCTGGACAAGGATTTAAATCATCGAAAAAAAATGGATACATAGGAGCTACCCCGCTTATTCTTGACGACACATTGAGAGAAAATTTACTATATGCATGTACAGATGAAGTTGATGATGAAAAGCTTAAAGTTTTATTGTCTGAATTTAAAGTGTTTAATGAAAGCAAGGATGACGTGTTAAATATGCAAATCACAAATAAAACACTCTCGTCAGGGCAAATGCAAAAAATTTCATTTATAAGAGCATTTGTAAGTGAGTGTGAAATATTATTCCTTGATGAATCAACATCCAATTTAGATGTCGAATCAAAAAAATTAATAACTGAAATTTTGAAACAAAAGAATATCACTATTATAAACTCAACCCACAGTCCTGATGACTTTGATTACGATACTCATCATAGAATTTTTATTAAAAGTGGACTAAAAAGATCAATAAAAAAGATTAAAAATGTATGAAATATGATATTACATATGTTTATTCTGGTGGAAGAAAAGACAAATTAAAATACTTAGAGGCTTCAGATTTTTTTTATGGCTACTTAGAATTAAAAAATAAAAATTTAAATATAAATTTCATAGAGTTGACTGATAAAAAAACTGGTTTTTTTGATAGAGCAGTAATAAAAATTACCAAATTACCTATATATTTCCTTAAATCCTTAAATTTAAAAAATATAAATATTCTTCTAAAATCTAAGAATATAATATTCATAAACGAATCATCCTATCTGTCTTTTTTACCTTTACTTATGTTCATTAGGAGATCAAACAGTTTGTTTTTACCGATGGGTTTAATGAATAAATTTAATAATGGAAATAAATTAACAAAATACATCATTGATAAATCATTAAATTACTCAAAAAAAATTCTTTTTATAGGAAAAGGAGAGCTCGATGAAGCAAGTAATAAGTTGGCAAAATATTCAAAGAAATATTACTACCTTCCTTTTGCAGTTGACGATAAATTTTGGTTCTATAAAGATAAACCAAAAAGACAAGTTAAAAATTTGTTATTTATTGGTAACGATATAAATAGAGATTTTGATCTACTCTTTAAGATTGCAAGTAGCTTCGAAAATTATCACTTTACAATCGTAACTGAATATAAAGGTAAAAATTTCGATCAATTAAAAAATGTGAATTTACTAGAAGGTAATTGGAGAAATAGTTATTTAAAAGATGCGGAAATTCTTAAGTTATACCATTTTGCAGATTTAGTAATATTACCAATTAAACAATCCTCTCAGCCAAGTGGCCAAAGTGTTGCCTTACAAGCTATGTCTTCAGGTACACCTGTTATGATAACCAAAACTAGTGGATTTTGGGACTTTCAAGCTTTTCAAGATAACAAAAATATTTTTTTTGTTGAAGGGACATCTCCTAATGATTGGAGTATTAAGATAAACAGTTTATTAAATAATTCAAAGATACTTGATTATGTTTCTAAAAATGGTCGCAAAACTGTTGAAAATAAATTTACAGTAGAAATGTTTTTATTAAATTTAGGTAATTATTTCATTGATATTGAAATATAATCGTCTAAAAAAATTGATAAAGTTAAGATTTTAAGAATTCTAATAGCATTAATTCTTGTTTTTGTTTCAAATAATTTTTTAAAATTACTTTCTTTAAATGTTGGTGATTTTGAAATAATATTTATTAAATCTTTTTCATTAGAAAAAATCCAATTTTCTAAATCAAATACAAACCCCATTTTATCTCTATTTAAAAACTCATCGTTAAAATCTTCATTTAGGTATTTTTTCAATAATGATTTTGATTTTTTTATATCAAAAAAAGAAAAGTTAGTTGATAGTACATATTCAATTAATTTATGATCTAAAAATGGTGATCTTACTTCTAAAGAATTTGCCATAGAAGTTCGGTCAACTTTTAAGAGCATTTGTTCAGAAAAGTAAAATTTATAATCCGAGATTATTAATTTCTTTAACTTATCTGCAGAATTAAAAAAATAATTTTCCTTAAAATTCAATTTCCTTTTAAGCGATAACAAATCTAAAAGTTTTTTATCAGTTGTTAATAATAAATAGCTTATTTCCGGAGAAAAAGCTATATTGCTAAGCCAGCCAGCAGTTCCATATTTTGCAGGATATAATTTAAATAATACTTTTACGATTACTGAGGGTAGAAAGCCTCTTTTCATTGAAATTATTATTTTTTTATAACCCCCTAATAGTTCATCACCTCCATCACCAGATAAAGCAACCTTAAATTTTTTTGATATATTTTTATAGATCATATGCGACGGAAAGATTGATGGATCAGAGTAAGGCTCATCAAAACATCTTATAATTTCAAAGGGATCTACTGAAAGATCTTTGCCGTTGATTTCAACTTCATGGTGATTTGTTTTATAGCAGGTAGCTACTGTACTTGCCCATTCAGATTCATCATATTGTTTTTCAGTATTTTTAATAGTGAAAGTATTTATTGAATTTCCCGTGTTTTCAAATTGAGATTTAATAATCGAAGTTGAATCTATTCCACCCGATAGCAAGTTAGCTATAGGAACGTCTGAGAGCTGTCTTTTTTGAACGGATTTATTAAATAAGTCAAAAAATTTAGCTTTTTCAAATTTCTTACTATCAACATAATCTTCAATACGCCAGTATTTATTTTTCATTGTTATTAAAAATTTTTCTGTAGAAAATTCTATAATTTCTGCGGGAAGTAATTTTTTAATTTCCTTATCAAGTGTGTGAGGTGCAGGTATGCACCCTAATTCTAAAAAGTTCGATATTTGTGATTCATCTAATTTAAAACTTTTTTTATAAGATAAAACAGATTTGAAATTTGATGAAAAAATAAAATTATCTTCATCAAAATAATAATATAAAGGCTTTTGCCCAAGGCGATCTCTAAAGAGTGTAAGTGTGTTGTTATTTTTATTTAATAAAACTACCGAGAACTGGCCGTCTAGTTTTTCTATAAATTTATTTCCATATTCTGACAATCCTAAAAGTAGTGTTTCAGTGTCAGAGTGGGAAGTAGAAAATTTTACTCCACTTAACTCCATCTCTTTTCTTAACTCAATATGATTATATATTTCTCCATTAAACAAAATTTCTGTATTGTATTTTTCAGAGGACATTGGTTGAGAAGCCTCAGAGGATAGGTCAATTATTGACAATCTGTGAAAAGAGAACAACGTCTTGCAGTTATCTAAGGAATTTTCAGACCACTTCTGATCATCAGGTCCACGACAAATTAAAAATTTGTCTGCGTCTTCAATAAATGTATTATTGATATCTTTTCTTGAAGCAACACCAATAAATCCACACATTTATATTTAACTTTCTTGTATTCAAAGAATTCTAATTAATATTCTGTATTAATAAATATAAAAAATTTATATTAAAAATAGTTGTGTATCATTATTTTAGAATGCATACTATCTATAACATTCCTGGTTCTACTTATCTTGAGCCAAATAAAGAATATTTTGATGAAACTATTTACCCTAATTTTCAAGAAGATTACATCCTTTTTAAGGAAACATTAAAAAGAGAATCAAACCAAAAAATTAACAACACTTACTATAAATTTGGTGATGGAGATTATTTATTATTTAAGAATGAAAAATTTGGGACAACAAAACCAGGGGTTAGAGACATTAAAAAATCTATAATGTCTTTAAACATAAAAGAAATTCAAAACGCTGCGCAAAATCATGATAAATATTTTTGTGAAATTATTAATTTTTATATGTTTAATGAGGTTATGAATGTAAAACTAGATTTCCCGGCAGAATACTTGTATGCCAGTGTTGCGAATAAATGGTTCTTTAAGAACTTCAAAAAAATTTCTCTAATTGGGTCTGAGACCAAATTAGAGTTAATAAACGAATTAATGAAATTTAATGAATATAAAGAATATCTTGGTATAGACAATTTTCATGATCTTATTTCTATACCTCAAACAGGAGTTTTAAGTAATTCCAAAAAAGTTTATAAAAAAATTAAAGATAGGGTTCATAAATCCAATCCTGATATTTTTTTGGCAGGGATAGGTTTATCCCAGAACACTTTGTTGCTTGATTTAAAAAAAGAAATTAATGTACCTATAGTTTCAGTTGGAAGTGGTATAGACGCAATAGCAGGTGTAATGGATATATACAGACCATATTATGGAGGCTGGGTAAATTACAGAATAAAAAATTCAAATATATATAAAAAAATAAAAGATTCTGTTTTGTACACCACTAGTGAAGGAAGTAATGTTATTGAAATTTAAATTTTTGTTATGACTAGAGCCGCATTTGAAAAATTAAATTTAAAAGCTTTTTTAGTTGGCCATTACGGCAGTAAGAAAATTTTACCGGCATCTTCATTTCTAAATAGGAAGTATTTACCTAGTGAAATTGAAGTAATTTATCTTAATTTTGGAAACGTTAATAAATCAAAAATTCAAGACTATAGTTACATGAGTTTTGGATATTTTAATTCAAGTAAAAAATATTGGTCTGCAAATCTCTCTTCTATTTTAAAAAAAATTAAAGACGAGTATATATTGCTTGGCTTAGATGACTTTTTTTTAAGTAAAAAATTAAATATTGAAAATTTTCTGTGTCTATATGATCAACTGATAAATAATGAAAATTATATAAGTGCTGAGTTAACACTGTCACCAATGGAAAAACTGTTAGATAAAAATTTAGACCAAAAAGAAATTTATGTTTATCCAAAATCTTATGGATTTTCAATTAATACACAATGGAGAATATGGAATAGAAAATATTTAATTTATTTGCTTGAGCAAACAACTGATGCCTGGAATTTTGAAGTATTAGGTTCAAACATATTAAATAATTCAGACAATAAAAGTATTTCTTCGTATAATTATGTCTTAGATTATCCTGAAATCTCTGCTGTCACGCAGCGAAACAAAGGCAAAGTTTCAGTTTTTGCCAACCAGTATAAAGATATTGATGAGATGATTGACCTGGGCTATCTTAAAAGTAATGAATTAATTTTGGGACAATGGAAAAATGGTATCCCTTCCTATAAAGATTTTGGAAGTAATCAATATGAAGTTTTAAAATTTATTCCAGATGAACAAGAGAGGTTATACTATAAACTGCTGCTTGATAGGTGTTTAGAATAACCCTTGTGGGCGCTACAGGATTTGAACCTGTGACTTCTTCCTTGTAAGGGAAGAACGATTAAATACTAGAGGATATCAGAGGTTCTCAAAATTATACGACCCCAATAGATTCAACCTCTTAAAAGTTATCAGAGAGTATCAGAGACTACCTCTCGTTTAAAAGAATTTGTGTGTGTAATGTGTGTGCAACTAAAAACTTATGACCCCCTAGTGTCAATGTGACCCCCCTCTTTATTAATTATGTAAGGTCTCAGAGAGTTGCTGGTAAGTCTGTCTACTGTTTGCATATATTAATTTGTGTGTGCGCCTGTATATTACGATACACCCTTACGAGTTGTGGAAACTTATATATAATTGAGTATGCACTTTTTAAATTTGTTTTTATGGAATTTTTTCTTTAACAGTTTATTTATTCAAAGATTGTTTGATAGAGATGTAAATATTTCTTTGAGTAATTTAGGTAATTTGCAAAAAGATTTTTTAAATATAGGTATTCCATTTAATTTCACAATCAATTTTTATTTTGTAGCTCTAATTATTTCTATTTTTTTGAGTATTTTAATATATATTTCAATACCTAAAACCATTAAAGTAGATTCCCCTTTAGTTTTTTTTAAAGAGTTATTTAAAATTTCAATTAATTATTCTGCTGTTTTATTTGGATTCCTATATATTTTTAGGTTATTTAACTTCAGTAGAGGAATAATTTTATTTGGATTGGTAGTATATATTTTGTCTACTTACTTACTAATTTGGCTTTTAAGATTAGAAAAATTTAAAAACACACAATTTAAATATTTATTACCGCTATCAGTTTTAGTTATTCTAATGTCTAGCACTTTCTTAAGAGTTCAAAATGCAAGCGAAAGCCCTTCAATAGATGCTACTACTATTACTACTATTACTACTACTACTACTACTACTACTACATTGTTTAAACCAGGAAAGATTGAAAGTGAATGCTCTCCTTGGCTGGGAAGTGATAATTTTAAAGAATGTAGAACTGGTGTTGAATTGGTTAGTAGTACGAAATATTCAGAAAGTTTAAATAATGTAATAGTTTTTGAAAACGATATTTATCTATTAGATGTATTTGGGGTTATTTATAAAAATTCTCCAAGCAATATTTACCTAGATGTATCTTCAAAAGTTTTAAATCTTACGGATCCAAATTTAAAAATTGCTGGAGAACAAGGCCTATTTTCATTAGCGTTTCATCCAACAGATAATTTTCTATTACTTACTTACTCCGATTTAGAAAATAGTTTAGTTGTAGAAAAATATTTTGTTAATCAAGATAATTCTGTAATAGTTGAAACTTCCGAAATTTTACTAAGGATTGCTAACCCTCAGTGTTGTCATTTCTCAGGAAATATTATATGGTCAAATTATTTTCAAGATTTTATATTGAGTATTGGAGATATGGAAAGTAATAGTGTGCCTCTTTATAACTCAGAACCACTTGATACAACTTCAATGAGAGGGAAAGTTGTCTTATTAAATAATGAGGTCTCAAACCCGGAGCAACTATCACTTAATTTAGATTCAGAAGTGTATAAAAATTTACTTGCTTATGGATTGAGGAATCCTTGGAAAACCTATGAATACAATAACTTATTATTTGTTCCAGACATTGGACTTAGGATGGAGGAAGAATTGAACATTCTAAACTTGGAAGAAATTTCAAATACAAAAAAACCATTCTTACTTGGATGGCCACATTATGAAGGAACAATCGACAATCAAATAAAATATAATGAAATATATCTTTATCAAAATGGAATAGCTAAAAACATAAACAGTTTTGTTAAGGAAAATTCAATTATTCCTAAAGTATATTACACCCATCAAGCACCTGAAAATTTTAGAGCAGCAATTATAGGTGGAGGGGTAGTCCAAAACAAAGAAAGTAATTACTATGAACATTATTTGTTTGCTGATTATTTAAGTAATGAACTTTTTGCATATGATTTTAAGAAAGATGAATTATTTATCTTTCCTCTCGGAAATATAAATTCCTTCATTACATCTGTTATGATACACCCAACGAAAATTGATACAGTTTTTTTTACAACCGGTTCTGGAGAACTAATTGAAATAAAACTTCCTTGATAAGTAGGGGTGGGTAAAAAATCGCTAGATTGTTCTAGTACACAGGTTAAGCACCTCACACAATTTTGCTAATAAAATCGTTTTCTGAGTAGGGGTAAGAAACGCTATAAAGGTAATCTAGTGTCTAAACACGATACCAATTGGTATATCTTAACATACAAACTATTTGTTAAGGTATTATATTGTAGTATATCAGAGAGTATCACTCGTTCTCAAAAGAGGTATCATACTGCCCCTCGCCTACAGAACACTTTCCATACCAATCAAACAACAAGACCAAAGATTTATTCAATGGTGCTGAAGAATTTGCAGTTGAAAACAAATCAGTGTATTTTGTTAGACATACTGATAAGAAACTAAGAGGTGGCTATATGCCTAACTGGTTAAAGCTAGAGCTTGAACAATTCCTTAACGCTGAGTTCAATAAAGTCATTGGCTATAAGTACGAACTACCTGCTGAATATACAGGGGCAACTGACTAGTGGCTAGCTATAAACTTTGTAAGTGTGGCTACTGTGTTAAGAATAAAATTCGTAGGTACAATGTTCGTTGGCGTGACAAAGCAGGTAAACAAAAGTTTGCTCACTGTGATACTTCAGCTCAAGCAAAAAAATTAATATCAGAGATAGAGCGTGAGCTTGCAGTTGGTAGAAACAACACTGACATTACTTTAAACGAGTGGGCTAAAGAAGTACCAGTCACTAAAGGAAACCAAGCTACTAAAGAAACTATGCAAATGGTTTGGGATAAGCACATCAAAGATTCTATAGGGAACTACAGAATTCGTGAGATCAGCAGAGCTGATATCAACGAATGGTTAGAAGATGACTTGCAGGGCTACGCCCCAGCAACTAAAAGAAAATACTTAAGGTTAGTCAATACTGCTTTAGAGTATTCAGTTGTTGACAAAATCATTGAAGTTAATCCTTGTAAGTTGATTCATATTGAGGGCGATAAGAGAGAGAGCGAACCCAATCCTTTAACTACAGACCAACTCTTTGAGATGATAGAGATGTGGGATAACGACCCAATCTTAAAAGAACACGCTAACTTTGTGACTGCTCTTGCTTTTACTGGTGCTAGACCAAGTGAGTTGTCTGCACTTCGTTGGAAGAATGTAGATTTAAAAGCTAAAGAGATAAAGATAAGAGAATGTCATAGAAGAAATTCCAATGGCTCACTCTATTTATCTGATGAACTTAAAAGCCCTAGAGCTAGAAGAACCTTAGCAATACCACAGTACTTACTAGGAAGACTACAGTTTAGAAAAGATAAATTCCCACACGAAGAGTTTGTTTTCTCTAGTGCGTTAGGTAATCCAATTCATCTAACTAACTTCAGAGAACGATACTGGAAGAATAGATTCTTAGTAAATAGCTCATTACCTATTCAAGATATATACGACCTACGCCATACCTTTAGTGCTTTGATGTATACAACAGGTATTGATGTATGGGAGTTATCAACTATGTTAGGTCACACTGACCCAAAGACTACGATTACTTGGTATGGTAATTGGTTTGACAAAGCCAACCACAGTGCAGTTGAAATCTTAGATGACTGGGCAAAGCAAGGTATAACTAAGTTTGGTTCTACTTCTTAACTGACTTCTTCCACAATCACACAACAGTATTTAGATTTTGTTATTAACTTCTGTCATTTGAGATAACAATTTTTATACGCTTATTACTTTTCTTACCCCTTTGACAGAGAGAAGAATCTACTTTGTTAGTGTGAATTCGTATGTTTTTCTACAAAATGTGTGTGTATTGTGTGTGCAAACAGGTTTTTTTTACCTAGATTTCTGAAAAACCCTTGTGGGCGCTACAGGATTTGAACCTGTGACTTCTTCCTTGTAAGGGAAGCGCTCTGCCGGACTGAGCTAAGCGCCCTTATGTAAGAAATATAATTATAGTTATCTCTACGATTTTGATTGTAAATATTTGTTAATATTATCAATATAAATTTTAAGTTTTCTATATTAATTCCATGTTATAACGAGGTAGGTACTGTGTTTGATGTAGTTACGAATATTTGTAATTGTTTTCCTAATGAATTGGTCGTTGTTGTAGATGATGGAAGTACGGATGGTTCTTATAACCAATTATTAAAAGTAAAATCAAAAAACTTAAAAATAATTCAATTAGAAAAGAATATGGGAAAAGGTTTTGCATTAAGAACAGGTTTAAAATACTTAGAGAATAAATCAGAAATAGTCATATTTACCGATGCAGATACAGAGATTTTAGTTGAAGATTTATTAAAAGTATCACAGATGTATGAAAATCCAAATGTGGAAATAGTATTTGGATCAAGATTTTTAGAAATAAGTAACATTAAAAAATTTCAAATGGGTATACACAGATATTTGGCAAATTTATTATTAACTATTATTTCAAATTTAGCATTCAGACAAAAATTGACAGATATGGAAACTGCAGTAAAGTCGTTTAAAACATCTTTAATTAAGTATCTTAACTTAACAGCAAATCGATTTGATATAGAACCCGAATTAGTAAAAGAACTAACTAATCTAGAAAAAAAAATTCATGAAGTTAGTATTAGTTATAATCCTAGATCAAGAAATGAAGGAAAAAAAATTTCATTTAAAGATGGCATATCTACTTTGATGTATTTGCTGAGAAATCATTTAAAAATAATTTTATAAATAAATACGAAAAACCAAAAACTAAAACATTAACAAGCAACAGGTAAGCGGTGTTGACTTCACTATAAATATTTAAATAATTAAAAAAGTTTCCAATTCTATTAGCATCAAAACTATTTATATTTACATTTGAAAAAATAATTTCATTAATATTTGTAAATTTGCTTATGTTTACAACATATATATTTCTCAAAAATGAACTGAGTATGATTTCAAAGTTATACAATCCTTTAATGACTTCTATATAATAATTTGTTCCTGCAAATCCAACTATTGTTCCCCAAAGTGTTGTTCCATATCTAAGGGTTAAATTATTAGATGAATAAAAAAACAAATAGCCAATATATGTAAATAGTGAGCTTAATGTTAATAATAATTTAGAGCTCTGAAATTTTTGTAAGTTTCTAGATACTAGCAAAACACACATTGGAATAATGCCAATTAAGAGTCTCTGACCATAAGCCACTTCTCTTCCTTGCCAAATAAGCAAAGGTGAAAAACTTCCTGCAAAAAAAATAAATAATAAAAAGTAATCTATGTTTATTTTATTTTTTGCAAAAAACATATACAAAATACCAAAAAAAACTATTGGTGTTGACCACAAAATCCCCATACTAGGAGACACAAACAAGTTAGGTAATTTTATTAATCCATTCAAAATCTGATCGATATTTAATGTTGCCCTATAGCTATCCATATCTGAACCATAGGTATTTAAAAACATATAATTCTGCGAATAAAGTGTTCGAGATATCCATATATAAAGATAGGAAAACATTGAAGAAATTGGAATATAAATTATTAAATTAGCCTTACTCATATCAAATTTATTTCTGTAAATCATTATCAAAACAAGTGTGTAAATGAATGTTGAAGGTCTAGTAATAGCCAACATTAAGTAGGAAAGAATTAAAAATAAAAATTCAACTTTACTTATTTTAGATTTGTTTTTTTCAAAAATATAGAGGATTACAGCACATAAAAAAAACTCTACAGCATGTGGCATAAGAAATCTAGTAGTCACAAAGTGCACAAGAGAGCTTAGAAACGCACAAAAAATAATTAAACCATTAAATTTTTTATTATTTATTAATTTTTTTAAAAAATAAAATCCACAAATAGTGTAAAAAAGCCCCGCAAAGAAGAAACCCAAATAACCAAAAGTTCCTGTTGGATTAGTTCTTGAACCATTTCCATACCCTGAATTCAAATTATCAAATTGGCTAAAGATAAATACAAATGGAGATGACATATATCCAGCACCGGGAGGAGCAGAAGGAACATTAGTTATATTATTGAATGTCCCATTATCAATTTGATAGTCCTCTGTATAATCTATATCTTTATCGAAAGCTATAGTTGCAGCGTGTATCCAATGATACATATCATCGGCAGGTTGCCCTAAATTTGTATTATTAAATAGCCATAAAGGCTTAAACAATAATGATATAAAAATAAATAAAAGTAATTTCTTTGTTCGACTTTTTTTTAGCATAAGAATATTTTATTCATTAAAAAGTACCTATTTAATAATTTTGTAATATAAGTAATTTTTCAAACACTATTAAACATTTTTTTAAAATTTTCAAAAGAATGTGGAATAGTATGTTTTTTGGTATTTTTCAGAGCCCAGTTAACATTTGGTTTAGCATCTTGAAAATTTGACATAGTAAATATAGATTCTGGACTTAAAATTTCACTTGCAATTCCAACATCAGTTGACAGTATTGGAGTTTCTGTAATTCCACATTCTAGAATCGCTTGAGGCCCACCTTCTTTTCTTGAGGCAACTATATACAAATCAAGACAATTATATAGCTCATTTAATTCGTCAAAATTTACCATTTCTTTGTAGATAAAATTAATTTTTTCCTTTCTAAGTTCATTAATAATATAGTCTCTTCTTTTTCCGGTTAATAATATTGTTAAATTAGGGTAAATACTTTTATAGTATTTATAAATTTCAATTAATCTATCAGGACCTTTTATCAGTTTGGGCTTTGAAAGGTCGGATCCTTCAGAGTCTCTTTGAAAAGATCCAATCACAAAATCACTTTTGTTTACGTTGTATTTATCTCTAATTTGATTTTTGTTAGGGAGAGGATAAAAGATCTCATCATTAATCCAAAACGGAATAGATGTTATCTTTTTATCCGTAATTTGCTTCAAGTCTCTTAATGTGTTTTCAGATATAACATGAAACTGATCGGTTAAAGAATTTAATTCATCAAAATTCTCAATACCAGTAATTTTTTCTTCAGGGTTATCTACGTGATATATAGAACATATAACTTTTTTGTTTTTTAAAAAATATAATGGAATCTTTCTCCAAAGCCATGGAGAAATAATCCAAATTAAATCAGAGTTATAAAGGTATTTTGTAGAAATATCTTTATTGTTTTCAAGCCATTCTTTTTTGACTCTGTCTATAATCCAGTCTTCATTAATTTTTGAAAGATAAATTTTCATATATTAATATGCTAGTTTTAAAGAAAACTAAGATTTAGATTGTGGAGAATATTTTAATTACTGGAATAAGTGGCCAAGACGGGCTTTTTTTGGCTTCAAATTATTTAGCAAAAAAAAAATACAAAGTTTTTGGAGTATCTAGAAATAAAAATAACCAAAAAATAGTTGATAATCTAAAACAAATTTCAGGATTACACGATATCGAAATTCACATAGATAATGTAGATTTAAAAAATAAAGATTTAGTAAGGGAATATATCGATAGAGTAAAGCCATCTACTATTATTAATTTTTCGGGTCCTAGTTCGGTGACAAGGTCTCTAGTTGAAAAAGACTCAAAAGATAGTATTTTGAAAATTTTTGATAATTTGATAGATGCAATTACAGAATTAAATAATGATATAGTTTTTGTCCAACCGGGATCTTCCGAAATGTTTAATTTACACGATACAAAAAAATTGACAGAAACGTCACCCATGGACCCTAAAACACCTTATGCAGAGGCTAAATTTGATATATATAACAAACTAATTGATTTAAGGGAACAAAGAGGCTTAAAAATCATAAATACAATTTTATTCAATCATGAATCAGAATTTCGAAAAAAAGATTATCTATTTCCAAAAATTATTAATGCGGCACTAAACATTTCAAGAAAAAATCAAAATGTTTTAAAGGTCGGAAGTCTAGATATGATTCGTGACTGGGCATTTGCTGGCGATATTGTTAATGCAATTGACCTACTGCTAGAAAAAAAGATGTACGAAGAATATGTTATTGGATCAGGCGTAGGCACAACAATAGAAAATATTATTAGTTATGTATTTGGATACTTTGATTTAGATTATAAAAAATTTATTGAAATTGACTCCAGTCTATTAAGAGAAGGTGCTCCTCAATCAATAGTTTCTGATCCAACAAAAGTCAGTAACCTTGGTTGGAAACCAACCCATAATATATTTATGCTTTTAGACCGATGTATTTCTTATAAGGTTAACTCAACTACAGCCTAAAGAGTTTCCACAATTTAAACACTTGTAGCACGAACCATTTCTAATGGTTATATGCCCGCAGTCTGGACAAGCGGGTGCATCGCCCATCATATCTCCAAGAACCTCTTGTACAGTCGCTACTGAATTTTCAGCTTGTTTAACAGCTACAGGTTCTGCCTGTTGAACAGGTGTTGTTGGCTGTGGCTTTTTTTCAACAGCTACAGGTTCTGCCTGTTGAACAGGTGTTGTTGGCTGTGGCTTTTCTTCAACAGCTACAGGTTCTGCCTGTTTTTTGTCTTTTGGTGGGACTTGAACAATATCTGTTCTATCTAAATACTCAAGTCCAAGAGCTCTAAAAACATAGTCTATGATTGAATTACTCATTTTAATGTTTTCATGCCCCTCAACCATACCTCTTGGTTCAAATGTTTGGAATGTAAATGTGTCCACAAACTCTTCTAGAGGAACTCCATATTGAAGGCCTTTAGAGACTGCAATTGCAAAGCAGCCTAAAACACCTTTGAGTGTCGCTCCTTCTTTAGCAATATCAATAAAAACTTCTCCTAAAGTTCCATCAGGATATTCACCAGTTCTCAAGTAAACTTTATGTCCCGCGACTCTAGCTTCTTGTGTCCAGCCTTCTCTTCTTTCAGGAAGAAGAAACCTTGGTCTATTTACTCCAGCATAAGCTCTAGTTGGGCTTGTTCCAGGGGCAAAGTTTCCTTGAACAAGCATTGCTTCTTCTTCAAGAATTTTATTTACTTCTGGATCACTTTCGTCAGAGTCTCCTTCATCGGAAGATGCTGATAATGGTTGTGAAGCTTTTGAGCCATCTCTATATATAGCAATGGCTTTTACACCAATTTTTGCAGATTCAAAGTAACAATCTTCAATATCCTGAACAGTTGCTTCGTTTGGCATGTTAACTGTTTTTGAAATTGCACCAGAAATGAATGGTTGTGCTGCAGCCATCATTCTTACATGCCCCATATAATGAATGAATCTCTCACCGTCTTTACCGCATTTATTTGCACAATCAAAGACTTCGAGGTGTTCATCTTTAAGGTTTGGAGCTCCTTCGATTTTTTGAGTTCCACAAATATCAAGATTTGCCTGAGCTATCTCGTTTCTAGAAAATCCTAATTTCTCCAATAGATTGAAGTCAAAAGAAGTATATTCCTCTTCTTCAATTCCAAGACTCTTCATAGTTTCTTCACCAAGTACAAATACATTGAAAGCATGTTGGATTTCAAACGCACCCGGAAGTGCATTTTCAATATTTTCAATATCATTTTCTGAAAGCCCTTTGTCCATAAGTGATTGCTTATTTACATATGGAGAGTTCTCAAGCGACATCGAACCAATGACATACTGAATGATTTCAGTTACTTGGCTATCTTCATATCCAAGTGCATGTAGTGCAGGGCCTATAGATTGGTTTGCAATCTTCATGTAACCTCCACCGGCAAGTTTTTTAAACTTCATAAGTGCAAAGTCTGGCTCGACTCCTGTAGTATCGCAGTCCATTAGAAGTCCAATGGTACCTGTTGGAGCCAACACTGTTGCTTGAGCATTTCTATAACCATTCTTGGTTCCAAGCTCTACAGCTTCATCCCACGATAGTTGTGCTGCTTCCAATAAGTCACTAGGACATAATTCCTGGTTTATTGCTATTAAATCATGACTTAAACCTTCATAATCGTTTGTATCATACGCTGCTTTTCTGTGGTTGTTCATGACTCTGAGCATATTTTCACTATTTTCTTCATATTTAGGGAATGGTCCAACAATTCCTGCCATTTCTGCAGAAGCTTTGTACGCTTCTCCAGTAAGCATTGCTGTTAAAGCACCTGCAATTGCTCTTCCAAGATCAGAGTCATAAGCAATACCTTTCCTCATTAATAATGATCCAAGGTTTGCATAGCCAAGTCCAAGCGTTCTGTAGTCATATGATCCTTGCGCGATTTCTTTCGAAGGGAATTGAGCCATTTCAACTGAAATTTCAAGAACAATTGTCCATATTCTTAGTGCATGCTTATATGAAGCAATATCAAAAACCTGGGACTCGTCATTGTAAAATTTAACAAGGTTGAGGCTTGCTAAGTTACAAGCAGTGTTGTCTAAGAATAAGTACTCAGAACAAGGATTTGATGCACGAATACGTCCTCCTTCTGGGGAAGTGTGCCATTCATTTATAGTGGTGTCATACTGAACACCAGGATCTGCACATTTCCAAGCTGCATCTGCAATTTTATTCCAAAGGTCTCTTGCTTTAACACTTCTAATGACAGAACCATCAGTTCTTGCGACTAAGTCCCAGTCTCCATCTTCTTCTACAGCTTTAACAAAATCTGCAGGAACTCGGACAGAGTTATTGGAGTTTTGACCCGATACTGTCTCATATGCCTCTCCATTAAAATCAGCAGGGTAGCCAGCTGCAATTAGCGCTCTTGCCTTGTCTTCTTCAATTGCTTTCCACTCAATGAAATCTTCTATGTCAGGGTGATCAAGGTCTAGGATTACCATTTTCGCAGCTCTTCTTGTTGTACCACCAGATTTAATAGCTCCAGCTGCTCTGTCTCCAATCTTTAAGAATGACATTACACCTGATGAGACACCACCTCCTGATAATTTTTCACCATTTCCTCTTAGGTTTGAAAAGTTTGTTCCAGTACCTGAGCCAAATTTAAATAGCCGAGCTTCTTTGACCCAGAGGTCCATGATTCCACCTTCATTGACCAAGTCATCATCAATAGATTGAATAAAACAGGCATGTGGTTGTGGTCTTGAATAGGAGTCTTCACCTTCTGTTAGCTTTCCTGTTTTTGGATCAACATACCAAAAACCTTGTGCTGGTCCTGTAAGGTCATATTTGTAATTTAAACCGGTGTTAAACCACTGAGGGCTGTTTGGAGCTGCCATTTGTGTTGCAAGCATATATTTAAGCTCATCTTCAAAAGCTTGTGCGTCATCTGAGGATGCAAAATAACCAGTTTTTTCACCCCAGTGTCTCCAGGTCTCAGCTAACCTATCAAATACTTGTTTTGATGAGGATTCTGGACCAAGAATTGTCTCACCATTCTCATCTTTTAATTCATTACCATCAGCATCTAGCTGAGGTACACCAGCTTTTCTAAAATATTTTGAAACCATTATGTCTGTTGCTACTTGTGACCATGTAGATGGAATCTCTACATCATTCATCTCAAACACAACGGACCCATCCGGGTTAGTAATTTTTGAAATTCGTTTTTCCCAAGTGATGTTGTTGTATGGGTTGCCCGGTGTCGTATATTTTCTGTCTATTTTTAGCCCTGATTGTTTTGCCACTTTTTCTCCTTTTATAACTAAATATTGTATAGGGGATACAAAATAACACTAAATATAGTGTTTTATAACTATATTATAAATGTCTT
>Ga0208547_1000034_pt1 | contig 59608 bp, 67 predicted proteins | sample DEB08_DNA_5_FD_185501 | JGI IMG/M metagenome (GOLD analysis project Ga0208547, IMG submission 185501) | Aqueous microbial communities from the Delaware River and Bay under freshwater to marine salinity gradient to study organic matter... | ecosystem: Environmental > Aquatic > Marine > Coastal ...
AAACATAAAAAAAAAAAGGGAGACCGAAGCCTCCCCTTTCAGTAAACCGTTAAATGGTTAATTCTTTAAATAATTAATTGGATTAACTATTAAAGAGTTTCAAGACCCTTAACATATACTTTTCCGTAGAATTCTGGACGAACTACTTTCTTCGCGTAACGAGTCATTACCCCTTTACGTGGAGTGAAGTTAACCGGATCGTATACAAGTGGTGTCATGATAAGTGGAACGTATGGGCTAAATACAGCACCTGTTTCAAGGAACTGCGCACCACGGAATCCCATAAGGATTACATTCTCTTTCATGTATGGGTTCTTGTAAACTGTGTAACGATTATTAATCGCACCAATTTTTTGAACACCTGCTGCAAATTCCATTTTGCTTCCATCTGTATCAGCTGCGAATCCTGGGATAGACTCAAGGATTGTTGCTACTGCTGGAGATGTTACTAGGAAGTTAGCACCACCACGAAGTGTTTTTTGGTGAATTTTGTTTGATACTTTTTGCAGTTTAGTACCAAGAGTTTGGAACCATCCACCTTGTGTATTATAGAATCCACCTGTAGCAGTAGAAGTTTGATCAAATGCTGATCCGTTCCAAACCTCGTTATTAACTGCTGACCAATACTCAGTTGTTGGAGCTGCTGAAATCAACATATCAAGGATCTCTAGATCGATTTCCATTGATACATACTCAGAAAGCATTGAAGTCAATTCAGCTTCAGCATCAATTGAGTGGTAAGCGTTAAGGTCTTGAGCGAACTCAGGAGTCCAAACTGCTTTCAACTTACGTGTTTTAGCAACGATTGGCTCAGACTGCATTTCAAGGTTCAATTCTGGAATGTCAATATCAACACCAGTATTGATACCTGTGTTTGCAGAAGATCCTTTGAATGGATTAGTATCTTCAAAGTCACCACGAGTGATATCAGTTGGTTGTTTGCTATAGTTAACATTGAATGTACTATTTGTGATTGCATCTTGAATTCCAACTGCCAATGATGCTGTTACAACGAAAGATGCTGTGTAATTGCTATCAATAGTTGAAAATGCCTGTACAGGTATAATTTCAGTTGATCCAGATACTAGCGTAAATGCTCTAACTGCATAAAGATCTGCATCTGTTGGTACTGGAACAGTTAAGTTAAAGTATTCTCCTGAAACTGAAGTATAAGCACTATCAAAATTCAATGATGCTGAAGTTGCAGCTGTATGTGCCGCACCTGATCCTGTAGATGCCCCTGCGGAAACAGTTGCTGCAGTTCCTGTTACATTGTTAATAGAGTAACCAAAACGACCTGCACCATAAAGACCACCTGATGGATCATTTGATGTGTTAGTGATACCGAATACAGAGTCTGCTGAATTGTCAGCTCCAAATGGATGCTGTCCAGCTACTTCTGCGTTATCGTCATCGAATCCTGGTTGAGCTGTACCATATTTAAAGTCTAGGTAGAACACAAGACCTGATGGCAAGTTCATTGGTTGTACTGATACGAATTCTTTAGCTGCAAATTCAGCAAAGATACGACGTACCAATGGAAGAGCAACTCCTGCCCATTCCTCAGAACCTTCTGCGGTTCCTGTTTGCGAAGCTTCTTTTACAAGCTGACGTGCTTGGTTTTCAAGAAGTTGCGCCATACCAGCTTTTTCAGTCTCAGTTCTAAGACCTTCCAAAAGACCGGTTCCTTCCCATTTGTTAACAAGCGGTTTAGCTGCAACACTTTGGTTAGGATTATTTCCTTCTAATAGAGATGAAATATTCATTTTTCCTTTTCCTTTTGTTTAAAATTAAATTAATCCGGCTAATTTTTTCCAACGATTTGCAAGTTCATTGCCTTCTGACAATACTTGTTTCGTTGCTTTAGACGGGGCTGTTGTTTGTGTTGGTTTAGAAGCATAGCTTTCTTTAACCACTCGCTTCTTAGCCGTTGGGCGATTGAAGCTCTCAGCCAATGTGCTGAATACTAGTTTAACTTCTCTTGTGTTTGCTGCACGATCAAAGTTTTCAATAACTTTCATTTTTTGTGATTCGTTCAACTCAAAGTTACGGAACAACTTGTTAGTGTAAAGAAGTTTAGCATTTAGAAGATTAACTTCATTGATTACAGAGCGAAGTTCTTCGATAGTTGCATAAGCTTCATTAAGCTCAGATACCATTTCAGACTTGACTTCTTCTTCTGCATCTTCAGCATCTTCTTCAGCAAGAATTGATTCAATGATTGCATCGATATCTTCTCCGATTACATTTTCATCATAATCAGCTGACTCAGCTTCCATATCATCCATTTCTCCTTCGTATATTCCTTCTTCAAGTTCACGAATAATGTCTTCTAGATTCATGTCTTCTGCATTGTAACGACCTTCTTCCATTTCTGCTGCATCATATTCAGCATCCATGTCTTCTTCGCCCATTTCAGGTTCGTCCATTTCAGGTTCAGTCATATCATCCATTTCCTCTTCTTCAGCGCCCATACCTAGTTCACCTTCGATGTCATAATCGCCGTCCATGTCTAAATCAACACCAACGCCAATCACTTCAGGTTCTGCATCCATTTCAGCATCCATATCCATTTCTTTTGGTTCTTCTGCTGGCATCTCATCTTCTATACCCATCATCTCAACATCTTCTTCGTCATCTAATTGTTCAGACAGCTTTGTTGACAACATGCTGTGGATTCTAGGAGTGAAAGCTTCTTCAAGAGCAATCTTTGCATTTGCGATAGCCGTTTCTTTAACAGTACGAGCATCCGCAATCGCTTCTTTTAGCAAATCTGATTTTGCCATTTGTTCTCCTTAAATTTTGTTTTTGGAAATAAGATTATTTAAAAATCTTAATAGAATTATTTTTAATAGTCATATGACGCCATATAAAGGTGGGATGGCGTATTTTATAATATATATAGCACCGAACAAAAAAACCGCATTAAAACGTAAAAAAATATAATGTAAAGTGCTTATATACCTAATTATAAGGCAATACACTTATAATAGTGCATTATAAGGCTGCTGACTTATAATATAAACAGTAAAAAAGCCCTAACTCGAAAGCTAGGGCTGGAACATAAAAATCAATTAATTTTTAATACGTGTCTTTTACTTGTTGTAAAAATGTAGCTCGTTGAATTTCTTTTCTTCTGGTAACGCTTGGTTTTTCAAATTCTCGTCGATCTTTTAATTCATCAAGAATACCGCTTTGTTTAACTTTTCTTTTCCATGTTTTTAAGGCATATGAAATATCACCTTCTACTACTGTGGTAGCTAAACCATTACCGGGCGTAACTGATTGATGTGCTTTTTGTTTTTTGTTCATGTAACTTTATTTAAATTTTTGGATTTCGTCGTTTTGGTTTTTCGTTTAATAGTTTAAATCTAAAATGTTTTACTTCTGGTTTTGAAGAAATATATCCTTGAAGTTGTTGTGATTCTTTTGCTGGATCATCTCCAAGTCTGAAATGAAAATATCCAAATCTCCCGTCTCGAGACTTTTTATGAGTGATAATGTATATTTTCTTCTTAGTAGCAAAATTACGAATTTCTTGAGCTACTTGGTCTGCCATGGCAGCATCTCGCAACATGTATTGAACTCCGCCTTTATAATCAGTCATATGATTAATAAGTTGAGCTTCATCTAGTTCTTCGTTAGTATTGTCAGTAATATTAATTTCAGCATTAGGATCTTTCATTAACTGTTGAATATTCGGATCCTTGAGGTTGTTGGTAGAAACATTTATCTTTGCTTCATTAATACCAAAAAATGATTTATACATGTTTTTAATTTTGCTCATCATGTTCCTTATATAATATAATAATTTTTATACTATGATCCAAATTATTTAACATCATAATATTTTTTAAGTCCTTCGCCGATATCATCAATTGCAGCAGAACATCTTCTTTGGTGAATCATGATTTCATTTGCTGATTTTTTTAAATCTTTAAGAGCAGCTTGAACCATTTTTAAACGACGAGAGTCGGCAACTTTATCAAGCATCTCATCTTCTGATTCCTGCACCATTCTAGTAGCAGTTTCAACCATGTGTGATATACGTTCTACAATCTCTTCTAAATTTCTAGTTCCTGACACCGCTTCTGCCATTGCCGAATATGAAGATAGCGATTCAGCAAATCTTTGTTTATCTTCCATTGTTAATGGAGTTGGTTCGTCTTTTTCGAAAACTGTTCGCTTATCAGTTTCATTTAAAAAAGATTTAATTGTATTTAAGTTTTTTCCTAGCATTCTTATATCCTACATTTTCCATCTTCGCAAAGAATAGAAGTTATTATTTCATTTGTTCTGTGATATTTATCTGATACTGTTTTTGCAGCAACCGATTCATGCATTCTCGTTGGTCTCATAAATGCTCCATGTGTCGATGGATTTGAAACAAAGTCCCAACAAACCAATTCGAAATCTTCTTGAACTTCTACTGCACCTTCACTGTATAATTCTTTAACACTACCTAATCCTCGAGAAGAAATACCTAGTGTTACACCGGCTTTAAATAGTTCTTTTAAAATCTTTCCAGAAGGAGTATCTAAAACTAAAACATCTCCTTTCAAATCATTGCCTTCCCACCATATTTTTAAAACATTGTGAGAAACATTGTTTAGATTAACTATTGCAGAATCTGGATGATCTAGTTCGCCGAGTGCTCTGTTTTGACGAATAAATTCTTGTTCATATCGCTTACATTCTCTTTCTAAGATATGTTTAGGATACACACGTCCATTTTGATTTTTAGCTCCTGCTCTTTGTAAAACGCCTTGAACAACATAACCGCCCGGAACACCATATTTAGCACCATTAGCTTCATTCAATGAGCCAACTGGTTTAAATGGCATATAATCTTGTATAAGTTGTTTTGACATTTTATTCTCCTAATGATCTTACTCGTTCTGATATTTTAATTAATCTTTCTGATATTTTATTTAATGCTCGTTCTACTTGAGGTCCATATCCATCTTTAGACATTCCAGCGTCAATCTTAAGACGAGATGCATGTTTTACCATTTCTTCAATTTCACTCATTTTTTTAGAAACTTCTCGAATAGTATTTTTAACTTTCTTTTCTGGAGTTAATTTAGGATTTTCTGTTACGTATGAACGGTAACCTTCGATTAATTTTTCATATTGACGTTCTAATGCTTCTTCAACAACAGAATAGCCAGTAGAATACTTTTTTTTCTTTTTACCAAATGCGTATTTATGTGGGGGAGCAGGAACGCCGGCAGTTGTAGACATTTCGTCTACTTTTTCATGGTACCCCTTTCCATCGCAATGATCGCAACCTTTTCCGTTACAACGATCACATTTAATTGAATCATTAACAGATTCTTCTTTTACATCTACACCTGGTTCATACCATATTCCATCGCCATCATTGTCTTGCCAACGTATCTGCTTACCGTTGCCGTCTCGTGTTGCTAATCCTTCTGCATGATCTCGATGATGTCCTGCATCTAATAATGCATCAACAATTTCTGCTTTAGATTTTCCTTGATTGTACATGTCCACTACAAAAGCCTTTGGATCATTTGCAGCTTGTTTTAAATCTATAGACTCAAACAATTCGAATCGTGTTTCTATTTGTTTTATTAATGATTTCATCTATGTACCCTTGTGAGTTCGTCTACTAGTTCAAAATATCTTAAAAGTGATAATACATGAGATTCTTTAATCACTTTCATCGTTTCAACATTGCAAAGCATCTCTGAAAGTTTTTTTACTTTGATTTGAGTTACTTGATCTGTAATTTGTTTGGAATGCTCTGCTAACTGTTTTTTTATAGCAGGTATCTCTTGTTTAATATATTCACGAAGTGAGTCAGTATCATTAATATGAACAATGTATTTATTCAATAAACGTTTTTGTGATTCTGATAGTTTCGAATATTTCTGATTGAATTTATCAACAAGAAGTTTATATGTTAATAATCGTTCTGACTCATCCTGTTTTTTAAATGTTTCTAGAACCACATCTTTTTCTGTTTTCTTTGCTTCTGTCAATAAAACATGATCAAGAATTGCATTTTTACATTCCGTTAACTGCTTTACATTGTTTGAGTCTTGATATTCAAACAACATGTATATAGAAGCTAGAACTTTGTAATTATTAATATGTCCTTTTGCAAGAGAATCAAATTTAAAATTTTCTGAAATTTCTTTTACAAGATTATACTTTTGTCTGCGAAGCAATGACTGATTTAATTGCGAATATGCTCTTTGCGATTCTTTAATAAAATCTAATGCTCTTGCTTCAGACTTGAATTGCTCTTTAACTATGGAATTATATAATTGTAATTCTTTTGACAATTCCGTGTTCTTACCGAAATATTTTTTAATAATATCAATAGCTGTGGATTTATCAGAAGAAAGTGTTTCCGATGTAAGTTTGCGAACTAACATTTCAAAAAGAATACCTGCGTTTTTGTATTTTGAATGTTTTAATTTTTTCATTGTACTAGACAGTTCTTTATTTATTTATATATAAATATCATTTAGTTTATAAAATATTGTTTTCATCAAGCATCGTTCCAGAATCGGTGTCTGTTTCTTTGTTTTCATATAACAATTTTGTTGATGTTGATTTCTTAATTTTCTTTAAAATATCCGAAGATTCTGTCTTAGCCCAGGTACCTATTTTCGGTCTACGTTGTGGGTCTGGTTGAAATGTCGTTTTTTGATTTTGTGGATCAAAAGACTGTTTTATCTGTTTTGTTCCTAACGGATCCCATCCAAATGCATTTCGGTGTTGACCTGACTTAATTCCTTCTGGCGGTCGGCCTCCTTGATCATCGCTATCAGTGCCCATATGCATTGAAGCTAAGTCGTGCGGCGTACCATATGACATACCAGTAACAGTTGGATCATTTCCTTCTTGTTCAATTTGATTTTGACGGAAACGAAGTTTTAAGTCTTCAATAACATTGGTTCTTTCTGCTAACCATTGTTCTTCTGTCATATTGAATATGTATTCATAAATGTATTTGTCAGACACGAGCTTGCTGTCTTTCATTGTGTTAGCAAGTTGTATCTTTTCATTCATCAATGCAATTTTTTGCTGATCATAAATAATAGATGGAGCAGTTAAAGCTAATTCAAAATTAATTAAATCTTCGCCTTCGAACCCTTGTGAATATAAATGAACGATTGCAATCTTAGTTAATTCAGAAACTACAATTTTTTGAATTCGTTCTATGGTTCTAGCAAATCTGATATCCATTGATGCTAATGTAGATTTTCCTTCTACTCCTTCATCATAACCTAAAAATGGTTTAGGTATTTTAAGAGCAGCCATCATTTTGTGTTTAACATATTCAATGTCATCAATACCAGTAAAAGTCATTCCCGGTAGCGTATCAATTTGAGTAGACGAATTTCCTCCCCTTACAGGCAAATAGAAATCTTCCATCATGTTATTCAAATTGAATTTCAAATTGTAATTACCAGTTTGTGGATCTACGTGAGGAACTTTTTTCATTTTATTGATAACCTGTTCCATGAATGAATCAACTTCATTTGGCGGAATATTACCAATATCAATTTTAAAAATACGTTTTTCTGGCGCGCGCATTATTCTGTGAATAAGCATTGCATCTTCAAGCAATGTTAATTTTTGAAATTCATTTCTTGCGCCTTCGAGCATCGAACGACCGTATGGTAAAAAATTTGAATCAGACAATAAACGGAAGTGTGCTATTTCAAACACATCATATTTAATATCGCCGGATGAAACATGACGAAATGTAATATCATATTCGCCGGTTGCTTCATCATATTCTTCCCATCTCTCTACTTCATAACTAGAAAATGGTCTTGCATTTAATACTCCGACTTCGTCTGCAATATCCAATTTTAGGAATAAATCTCCGTATTTACACATATTGCGAATCCATGACCAAAGATTAAAATCTACATTTAAAATATCATAAAATAAATTTTGAAGTATTTTTTGAATCTGAGCATTTTCAGTTTTAATTGTGATAAGATCGCCGAATTGATTTGCTAGAGTAGATTCATCTGCATAAATATCTAATGCCGAATGCAAGATAGGATCTTTATCCATCATTTCATAGTCAGTGTATAACTGCATACGATTTTGATGCATATAATAATTTGAATCATAACCACCCATGCCACCGACGCGGTGCTTGTTCGATCCGTGCAAACGAGTGTATCTGTCTGCAATTTTACTCTGTGTTAAGTTACCAGTACTCTGTAAACGGTTGGTATCTACAACACGTAGTTTGTCTTTCCCATATGCTCTAACGATAACATTGGTACTAAATAGATTTTGTAATCTTTTTCTTAAAGAAGCCATATAATGTATATTATTTTAATATAAATATAACTAACCTAAGATCTACTGGGTTATAATAACCACGTTAGGCCTTGGTCTCCATCTCCGGGATTCCAATTCCATCCGGTATCATTTTTATTATTTTTCCCAGTATAGATTACACCACTTGTTTTTTGAAATTGTGATAATGCTCTTTTATTGAGTTCGATACCTTGTTGTCTTAGTTTCAATGATGTGTCTCTTAACCATAATCCGATTGCAAAACTCATAGTGAGGTCATCATTATAACCTACTTGTGCTTGAGCTTTTCCGTTCATCCAAACAAACACAAATAATTCTTGTATGAGTCGTTTGCTTCTTATAATCGGTGTGCCTTCTCTCATATACATTTCTAATGCTGAGATCATTAATGGTCTTGTTCTAGATGTGGTTGATACTCCCGGTACCATCTGTGATTTATCTTTTGTGTCATAACCTTTTCTTAGTTGGATATCTAAATCTACATATCCATCATCTTTATATGTATAGAATAAATTTTCATATCCTCGATCGAGTATTGGTTGAATAGCTGCCCAACCGATATTGGCATTTTCCACTGCCAGCAAAGCATTATTCCATTCAGTTGCTACAGAAAATAACATGTTCCCGAAATCTTTCGGAGGTAATTTTCCTTTGTATTCTGCAACTTGTTTTATGTCTTGCACATCGATAACATGAAAGGCAGACCAGTCTGCGCCATCGCCCCGTGCGACGTCAGCCACCACTACATAATCTCGAGAATAATCCGGATACTCCCAAATCCAATATGCATTGTCATAGCCACGCATTTCAATTGGCTCCATGCAATTTTCTTCATATCTTTGAAGTATAGGACCATCAACCACAGTATGACCGGAACTAATAAAATCACAATCACATTCTTGTGCTGCACCTTTTTCACCTAATAACTGTGTTTGTTCTTCTCGCCAGGCCTGATCGCGTTCCGGGTGCACCGTCCAATGCAGTTTAATATTATGCCATTGAGTTTTAGGATTAGTTTCTCCATCAACCCATGTTTGATGAAACCAGTTACCAATACCGTTAGGAGTAGATAATACTATGGCTCCACCACCTGTTGATAAGGTTGCTTGTGATGCTATCCAAATTTCTTCAATGTTTCTGATAAAGGCAGCCTCATCCACAATTAATAAAGATAGTGCTTCTGATCGAGCACCAGTTGTTGCTGATGATACGGCTTTTATTTGTGAACCATTTTTAAATTTTAACGAAAGTTTATTGTCTGCTTCAATTGTACCTTTAAGCCAACTCGGAAGATTATCGTGCATTACACGAACTTTAGTTACTAGATTTTTTGCTACTTCTTGTGTGGTTGCAATTACTAGCACATTGAAATCTTCATTGAACAACATGCTCCATAGAGCAAACCCAGCAGATAAGGTTGAGATACCTAACTGACGAGATTTAAGAATTACATTGTAACGATTATCTCGAAGTTCTTCAAGACTTTCTTCTTGAAACTTATATAAATTAAATTTAATCTTTCCTCGTTTAGGATGCTGTATATAACAATAATTACGCATAAAGAATACAGGATCTTGCGAACATCGCATATATTGATCGCGTATTATTGATTTTAGATCTTTATTCTTGTTTGCCATAACATTCCTAATTGATTAAAGTTGCAACTAATTTACCGGTTAAGACTGCGGTACCAATTCCACCTACAAACCATATAGCTGGATGTCGATACCATTTAGGTTTAAGTAGTTTTTCTCGTTCAATGTATAAATCTATGTTAGACTTAAGCAAATCCATTTGCATTGTCTGTATCTGTAATTCAACTGAATCGAGTTTTATAACCGTTTCTAAATAATTAATTATGGAATCTTGTTCTAGAATTATTAATTCATTGATAGAATCTCGATAAAACAAAGAATCCAATGTTTCTGATATACCATGTATTTCTTCTTCAGTAAAACATGTATCTGGCATAACTTGAGTGTAGCCGATAAATGGAAATACTAGTATGATCAGTAACTGTTTCATTATTTTCTTTTTGTTTTAGCCTGAATATTCTTTTTAGCTTGGCTGGTTGTTCTTTTCTTTTTCACAGGAGTTTTCTTTTTTTCTTTTAAATCAGAAACCGTCTCTTGTTTTTTAACAACTTTTTTCTTTACCTGTTTCTTTTTTTCTTGTACCTGTTTTTTAACTTGCTCAGCTTTTTCAATTTTTTTATCGTTTTCTTCGATTTTCTTTTTAGTTTCTTCCAGCTTTTTATTTTTTCTGTTAGAAATTGCCTTTGCAGTTAATATAGCAACAATGCCAGTTACTATTACAGCAATTACATGTTTAATTGCTACTAAATTACTCAGTATCCAAGTCTTTATCTTTTTCATCTGTTAATCCGTTTAGTTTTTCTAAAAAATCTTGTTTAAATTTATCAAAGCCTTTTTGTACCTGTTCCTCAAATTGTTCTGGAGTCATACGAGCATCAATTGTTTCTGTCATACCATCAGAGTTGGTAACAACTTTAGCTGCTTCTGTATATGCTCGTTTTAATAATGCAACTTCTTGCTCCGTTTGTTTAAGCCAGGCCATTGCATTGTTGCGAATCTTTTCAACAGCATATTCGTTGAACTTGCCTTCAGTTTTTAGTTTATGTTCATATTCAATTGTGCAATCAAAACACATTCCGTTAACTTTTCTCATTTTTTCATCTAAATGATTTGGTTTAACGCAAGTGCATGATTCTTTTTGACAATTAGGGAACGATCGTAAATAATCTCGTACCGTTTGCATTGTATCAGAATTTTTTGTTTTTCTGATACGGAAACCTTCTTTTTGTTCTACAACGGTAACCATTCCCGTAACCGGATCTACCTCTTCCCAGATATCACCAACTTCATGGCGTTCTGATTTCTTTGCGGCAGCTTCGGCATCTGAGAATCCTACTGTCTTTTTTGTTTGGAACTTGTGATTACCATCAAGCATTTGCTGGATAGCTTTAATGTTTTGTAACTTGTTTTTTGACATATATTATTTATTTTTTGGTAATGATTTATTTCTTACGTTAATTAAAAATAATGATAGTACTTTTGATATATGTTGCATTTGTTCAGCTGCATTATCAACATCAGCTATACTCTTTACTAATACATTTAATACCGATTTCGCTTTTTCACTACCAGATGCTTGATTTTTTAAATATTTAACAAATTTATCTTCTGGTGTCATTGCAATTTCAGCATCTGCAGGAGTTTCTGGTGTTTCAGGCTCATCTGCGGGTTCTGCTGGTGCTTCTGGTTCATCTGCAGGTTCTGCTGGTGCTTCTGGGGCAGGAGCTGGTTCTGGAGTATCTGCTAAAGGCTTTTCTTCTCCTTGCTCTTTTATCATTACAGCTATTTTGCGACGGATATATTCTCGAACTAAACGCTCTTTACCATCTTCTGATAATCGATTGATTTTTTCTTGAAGTTCAGCTCCGACAACAACACCATGATCGATATCATCAAGTTTTTCTAGATAATCTTCAGTATCTTGTTTTTGATTTTTTTCGAAATATTTTGCTGCGTGTTTTGGATCATAGTCGCCATCTTCGAGTTTTTTATATGTCCGATCTTTGTCAGTCATTTTAGGTACCATGTTCTCTACATCGTCGATAACTTGCTTATCTGTCTTTCTAGGTACTTTATCTTGTTTTTCGCCTGTCGATTTAGGATTCATTGCTCCTTCTTTATCTTCATGTGTATAATCTTTAAGATCTTTTCTTGCTTGAATCTTTTGTGATTTTTCCATGTCTTTTGGAGCTTTGTATTTGCTCTTATGTTTTTGTCCTGCCATTTGATTTCCGTTTATTTATATATAAATATTATCTATTGTACTTTAGGATGCCTACAAGTTGATTGATAGGGGCAAATGCGCCGGTTAATTTATATGTATTACCGCCGTATACGAATACTAATCCTTCTATAGGGACAATTGCTTCAAATCCTCCAAGTCGTTGTATGCGACCTAATTGAGTACGTAATAGCTCTAATTGTTTAGGATCATTAGTTTGTCTCAAGGCTTTTATTGAATCAGCCATGTCTTGTCTTATCTGCTGAACAGCTTTGCTAGGATTTAAAGCTAAAAAGTCTGAAGCGTTCTTTAATACCATTGCTCCAAGTTTTAAAAATATTGATTCGAATGGTTCAATGTTTTGTTTTTGATACTTCTTAAAATCTTTTTTATCAAATTCATTAACCCAATTAGCAAAGTCTTCATTATCAATCTGTTTAACCAATGCAGTTATTCTAGTAGACTTATCTGCTAATGCCCAACGATTAACAAGAAGTTTTGTTACATTTTCTGGAATATTGTATCCTAATTCTTGAGCTTTAGTTTCAATAACATCTTTCCACCATGCCTTATGATATTCAGACACTAGATCTGTTTCATCTAATCCAAATCGATTTTTTAACTGATCTACTTCATTATGCAAAGCATCTTGGTAATCTTCAAAATTGTCTACTCGACCTATTTTTAACTGACGTGGTGGTATAATTTGAAATGTTTTTTGTAAATGAGCATTAGCCGATTGAATAGCTTTTTGTAGTTCAGCACCTCCAGGCATATCTGTCATTACCACATTACCCTTTTCATCAAATTCAGTTAAATTATGAAACTGCAGATATGCATCTTCATATGAAATTACGTTTCTTGTTGCTGGATATATAATTTCCATGTTTGCAAATATGCGACCGTTCTTGAAAATTTCATTGAGTCGTTCTTGACCTAATTTTGATAAAGCTGCATTTAAATCTGTTCCTGCTTCACCGAAGGCATCTGATATTGCTCCTCTTCCTCCAAATTTTTCTTGAAGTTCAGCAACAGATAAAGGATTGACACGTTCTCTTGTACCCCTGGCAAATTTAACTTGACCATCTTTATATGTAACAAATATATTTTGTCCGTCTGTTTTTTCAGTAACTGCCTGTTCCATGTCCAATCTACCATCTAATGCTCTGGAAATTATTTCTTTCATGTCATTGAATGTTAAACCATGAGTATCATATGGATGATTCATGTGGCCACCTAAACCACCTTCGGTAATTATTCCTTCAGATATTTGTCTTTTTTGCAATACTGTTTTAACACGATTATAGTTATCCTCAGTCCAATCTGCGTTAGGATGATAAGCAACTTGCGTATCAAAATGCGTTAAACGACCGGCTTCATCCCATCCCATATTATTTGCATGAGCTTCATACGGATTCAATTTAAACTTCTTCAACGCATTTAAAAAACTTTTTCTTTGTGATAATACTCGTTTCCAAAAATCTTGTGCTGGACCTGGTCTATATGCATTATCAATTAATCGATCAACTCTTTCATCGCTACGATTATAATCCAAGAAGTCTTTATACAAAGTTCTCCACATAGATTTTTCATCATAATTAAATGGAGTTACATAATCCATTATGAGTGCATACCAGTCACTATCACCTAATCGACGAACATCATAGTATCCTACAATATGTGGATGTTTTGGCCTACGGTGTATACGCCATGCATTGTTAATTTCTGATTTATTGTCTGTAATTTTCATTACTCGACCAGATGCTAATTTATAAGCATATCCGAAATAACCTTCTCCGAGTTTTGACACAACATTTTCATGAAATGCAGATGCTATACGATCAATTATTACACTATGAGAACTTAAATAGTCTCGAGTATATTCTGTTTCTATGTCATTATTATCCGGATCATTTACTGATTCAATTGTGTAAATTTTATCTTGCGGATTATTAGACTGCCATCTTTTTCTTTGTGCTTTTATTGTTCTAGGAATCAATTTGATTTGTCCTAAACTAGGATCGAACCTTAATTGAAATGGCATATGTAATGGAACATCAAATTGATAATCAGATGCTACTGCAGTAGGTCGTTTTTCACGAAGTTGCGATACTATTTCTTCTCCATATTCATTTGCTAAGTCTGAAAATAAATTTTCTAAATCATCGAGTGTAATTGTTCCTTCATTTCTAGGATCATTTAGTCTGTCAATGAAATGTGTAAACTTGCCTTGAAAATCTACATCGATTCCATATTTTCGAAAAAAGTTATCGACAATTGGTTCGATCTCTGCTAACTCGGCTCTAGTAATATAATTTTCATGAAGCTTGGATTCTGTTAACTTGACACCAAATGTGGTTTTTTCGTAATCTCCAAAATCATACACAAACTCTTTACCAGGATTATCTTTGAGAAACTTTTTTAATTTTTCAATTTTCTTGCGATGTTTTTCAGCAGTTTTAGGATCCATGTATCCTTCGGTGACTGCATCAATATCTTCTTGTAATTGAGATAACCACCACTCTTTAGATAGAAAGGTTTCCTGTGTTCCTCGTAATATCTGAAATATATTTTTTACTATAGCATCTTTATACTGCGGATAACTTTGTTTAAACGTGTCATAATCAGACAATGCAGCACGTGTTCGGGATGCGGAGATTGGTTCTCCATCTGTTGTTGTTAATGGATCTACTGTAACCATTAGTTCTACAGCATCTACTCCTTGTGGAATTTTTCTTCCTTTTCGATCGCCGGTAATTTTATATTTATCTACATTTCCAACAAAATCTTTAACTCGAACATAGTCATTGTCTTTGTTAGATGCAGCTAAGGCATAGATTCCCGATTCTGATTCTGGTAATGAAAATAAGTATTCATATGCAGCCATGATAGGACTATTAAAATCCGTTGGCTGAAATTTTATTTTTGAATTTGTGTTTAATAGTTCAAATATCTGTTGACTATCGCTTCTAGTAATACCATCTCTTTCTTTCGGACCAACAAGCATAATAACTTGCGAAACCTGTGGATTATCGGCATATCTCTCAGCTAATTGCATATGAGCACCGGTTATTGGTTTGAATCCGCCCGGGAAAAGTACTGTTACATTGTCCATTAAATATCCAATTTATTAATAAATATTAGATACTAAAATAGTAACTATGATTCTGCTAATGGAGAAGGAGGAGGATTAATTGCAGAACCAACTTTTCTAGATGTTCGAAAAACAAAGTTTTTCAATTTAATAGTACCAGTCGGAGTTCCTGCGGTTGATGAAATTGCTGCAGTGGTGTGAACTAAAACATATATCCCTTGTCGATTAGTAATTTCATTTGAAGTATATTCTAAAGTATCTGCACCGGTTCTAGTGTCTCCTACTGCTACTGATGCTAATAATGTTTTTGATGGATCGACTGCTGCTTGCGAATCAAATTTTCCATATGTGTTTGTAGTAGTAGATGACCCTGTTATTGCGTTGGCAATAAATGTATGTAAATAAAATGTTTTAGTTGCAGTACCAGAAGTATAATCTATCTCAGCAGTATATGAAACTTGCATACGCGTTTCACCTGGTAATATAAACATATGGAAGCTAGGCCCGGCAACATTTGATCCAGTTGTTGTGGTTGGAGTTGCATTAGCTGGAAGATCTGCAATATTAATTGAATATTCAGATTGATCAAAATATACTACTCGGCCGACATTTACTCCATCTACAAATTCACTATTAGTATCAAATAAAACATCGGATCCGTTTACCGCAATCAATGAAGATGCTGTTACATCCCCATTTGCATTTAAAAAGAATCCGCTACTAGATATTTCTAAATTACCGGCACTACCAGATATATATTGGGTTGCTGGATCACCTAAAAAGAATGTTTTAGTTCGTACATCTAATTCCGATGGATCTGTTGAATAACGGAAATAATTATCGGCATCGGCATATAATTCTAATCCGACACCGCTATACGGTACTCCGCCTTTTGTTCCCGCACTACCACTTAATGCAGAACCAGACCACAACAAGAATCCAGGATTACCTGCTGCGAATCCATCGTATCCTAACGATCTAACGTATCCGGTATTTTTATATCCAGATATCGCAACACCCGATTCCAATGTATCTGCTACATACAATGAACCGGTAAGCATAGAATAATCTCCGTCTATATAACGGTTACCTCCTTGCCATGTTTTATTGTAAACATAACTGATTAGTTTGCTACGTGTTCCTGCAACATTATAATATTCTATTTTGAATGAAAGTTGATTTGCTGCTTTGTGTTTGGTAGGTATTTCGGTTCTAATACGCGTATAGTTTGGCGTATAGCCAGGATCGTTGTCTGTTGTGGTTCTTATATCAGATAACTGCCAATCGCCGGAATCTATAACAAATATTAATACTGCGGTACCTGTGTTGTCTGCTTTAAAATTTATTTCGTAATCATCAACACGTACTGCAGCGCCGGCAATATCCAATTGACCGATTCGTTTTCCTATATTAACACCTAATTCTTGATTATAATAATCTGTTACATCATAGTTAAATGCCGATCCTGAAGCATATACATAAAGTTTAGGTGCTCGATTTGAACTAGTGCTAGCTTTTTCAGCAAATGCATCAAACTGCACTTTATACTGTGAATCCTTAATAAATTCTCCAGCGAATGACTCCGACACTTGAAACAAGTGAACTGAATTTTTTGCAGTTATGTCTGTTGCACTCGTTATCGCGGCTGCATTTGATAAAGATGATGTACTCCATGTTACTGTAGGAGCTGTGGTCTCCGTTCTTCCTTGAAATGTTCTAGCTCGCCAATATGTGTCAATTATACTCTGTGAAACGAATGAACCAACACTAATATCTGGATCGACTGAACTTGTGCTTGGAACAAATATTTCGGTTTCGATTAATTCTATATCATTTGCAAGTTCCCATGTACCTACCGTTCCTTTTCCAGATGTGTATATTTTAATTCGAGAAACATCGCCCGTTGCTGGTTCTAATCCTTTTATTTCAACAATAGCAACTGATTCAGAATTTTGTGTTGGAACATATGTTGGCGTTTCTTCGTAATCAATTGTATAAGAAGAAGGCTCAAATTCAGTGTATATGTGTTCCGATAAACTTTTACTGCTATATCCGATATAAGGTGTTTCTAGTTCTATTATAGAATCAGATAACACTTTTTTTATTGTGGCAGAATAACTTGTGTTGCTAATAGTGTATAATGCAGTAGGCTTTGGATTTTGTGGAGAAGCTACAGTTAGCGTTCCGCCTTTCATATCCGTATTAAATTTACCACCTGACACAACAGCAACCGGCGTATTATTTAATGACTGATATTGTATGGTACCTGTCGAATACTGTGGAAACTGGCTGATTGTATAACTGCGATCCAATTGCACAGAAACTTGTTCTTGCACAGTTACTTGTGGATCTTCTTCGAATATAATTTCAGATGCATTAGGAGATACCGGATTAACTGGTACTGTTCGAGTCCAACGAATGTTTGGTTTATCTCTCCATTCTGCCGGTACTTGACTTGCTTCGCCTACAATATTTACTACAGCATCTCCAGGTGCAGAATCTTCATATATGTAAATAGCAACTACCCGAGATTTATCTTCATCAACATAACTTATAATTTCGGAATATATCGGATCGCCATTATAATCTAAAACTTCGATATTGATACTAGAACCTATTCTCAATGAATCAGGCTTTCCTCGAAGCTTAAATAAATTCTTACCGGCCGTTAATCTTAATGGAAATTCAGATATTTGAAAGTAGTCCGGAGATAGGTCAGAATTGTCTTGTATGTATACAGGAATTTCTTCTAGATTTTGCCTAACCGCAGTTTTTCTTTTCATATGTATAATATCTATTTATTATAAATATCATACATGATTAATCTGGCTGAATTTATTAATCTTATTAACTTCTAGCAAATTGTCTACCATATCTCGCATTGAATCAACGTGTGAAATAATAATAGAAAAATCAAATTTAGTTCGTAGATATTCGAACAGATTAACTACCGATGAAATGTGTTCTGCGTCCAATGATCCCCATCCTTCGTCGATTGCAATAAAATTAGGTCTTGGTAATGCTGATACATTGATTAAACCAATTCGAATTGCCAGAGATGAAATAAATCGTTCCATTCCGCTCGTTAACTCTAATGGCCAAATATTATCTTCATCATACACGATATAACCATTAATGTTTTTTCCATCAGTTTGTAACACAATATTAAAATCTACAATCTGATTGAGCACATTGTTAATTTCAGATTCAATTTTAGGTATAGCTTTTGCTACTAAGTCATATGGAACACCGTTTCTTTTTACCGATTGCAAATAATATTCATATGCACGATATTCTGTTTCTATGCGTTTATATGTTTCTAATTGCGAAAGAGCATTAGCTTTTTTAGTTTTAGCAACTTCAATTTCGCCATGTTTCTGTTTTATGTTTCCTGACAAAACTTTTATCGCAAAATCAATTTCAGATATTCGTTCTTTAATCGCTTGTATCTCAGTTTCGATTTCAGCATTCTTTTCAATTGCAAATTTATTTTTAAAAAAGTGTTCTTGTCGTTCTTGGTTGGTTTCTAGTTCCGATTCTTTGGTTTGTAAATCACTTTCTATAACTTGTAATGCCAATTCATCTCGTTCTAATTTAGGAACATCAAACGTGTTAATTTTAGTTTGTAAGTCATTGTATTCGGTTAATTGCGTTTCATAGTGTTGATGCAATTCAATTTTATTTTGTAAATCTGTTTGTTTGATTTTTAACTGTTCTAATACTGCCTGATCTTCTTTAATCGTATTCTTGGCTTTTGTCGCATTTTGCACGAATACGTTAGATGTGCAGTATTGACAATCTGGATCATATTCGTGATCGGATAAATGATTGATTTGTTTCTGCTTGCCATCAATTATTCCTTGTGTTGTTTGTATTTCAGTGTTTAATTTTAGTGCTTGTTGTTTTAACTCTTGAAGCGTATCGAATTTTTCTTGAATCGTTTTTATATCATATGATTTCAATTTCTTTTTGTTATCAGATATAGTTTTTGAAAATGTTTCAATAAACGTTTCTTTTTCTTCCGCATCTGTTTGTAGTTGTTCAATAGCCTCAACTAATTGTGTTTCTTCCTGTGTTAAAGATTCTATAGAAGGACCGCTATATGTCGTTGCATGTTTTGATTCAATTAATTCCAATATTTTATCTTGGAGTTGTGATCTAGATGCATTTTGAATTGACTCCGAAGCTTCGCATTCAATGATATAATCTTTGTTTGCATTAATAATTGTGTCAGCTGAAGTTATAATTTCTGCAAAATCTGTCTTTTTATATTCTTTTAATTTACCGGAAGTTTCTTTAATATCTTCAGCAGCTAATTGATAAAGTTGTTCGAACACAGTAATATCTAAAAACTGCGAAAGCAAGTCTTTTCGTTCTCGTTGCGATTTATTGATAAAGTTATTGCTGTCATTTTGCAATGAAAATGCTGTTAATATAAAGTCATCATATGTACCTAGATACTTTCTGATGTTCTTGTTAGTTTCACTACGCTCTTCTCCGTTTAAATTTTCTGAATCAGAATAAAAATTAACATTAACTTTCACGTGTCCGGATTTCTGTGTTATTCCTTCTCTTTCAATGGTATATATTGTATCATTGATTTGAAATTTAAATATTCCTTTAAAGGTTGAACATTTATTATTTAACACTTCTTTTGCTTTTCCGGTTTTACTACATTTGTCAAATATAACATATGTTATTGCATCTAATAGTGATGACTTACCAGAAGTGTTAGGTGCAAATAACCCGGTTACATCTGTTATTTTACTGAAATCAATTTCATTGCCAGAACCATATGAAAACATGTTTTCAAACTCAAATGATATCGGAGTCCATGTGACGTGACGAACTTGATCAAGTATAGGTAATTTAGAATTTATTGTGCGATTGATATGTCGAATTGCATCTAATTCTTCTGCGGTAGCTTGTGGATAATTATATTCAACAAAATCAGTAATTAAGTTGTTTTGATATTCAACGTCTCGAACATTTCCAATATTAATATTTGCGGCAGTACCAGTTGCTGCATTAGTGTTAATTCTTTGAATAGAAATGTCTTGAACTGAATATTTAGATCGCAGAGCAGTTATAAACTTTTTCATGTCTGCGGCATCTGTATTATCAAACTTGACTCGTATTCTAGGTTTATTAGGCATACGAGTAGGATGTTTTATGATTTGTGCTCCTTGAACTTCGAAGGTAACATAACCGTAATCATTTTCAATTTGAACGAAATCTGCGGTGCATGAATCTACATCCCATACCAATATTCCGTGATCTAATGCTTCTCCATGATTCTGTTGGATGAGTGACCCGGGATATGCTATTGTTTTTTCAGAATTTAAAAACTGAGCCGGTTTGTGAATATCTCCTAGCAAAGTCATATCATGTCCGGCAAATAAATCAGTAGTTACATGTTCGTTGGATATTTCATAACCAATATCTGTTTTAGCTGAATGCACAGCACCATGGTGTAATGCAATTTTACGATATTCAGCATCAAAACTTTTTGCATTAATATAATGCTTTGGTTCTACATCGACTGCCATATGATTCCAAGTGATACCTGCAAAATCAAATAATCCATTGTCTTTAACAAAAAATACATTTGGATTCTTAATCATGTCCAGCACCGGAGATAATGCATCTTCTCGATAAGTGTTATTCAGATTCATGTCGTGATTCCCTAGAATAACAATCGTAGGAATATCAAAGCCATTGAAAAAATTAGTTAGCATTCGAACAAGCTCCGGAGACATTTCTAGTTTGCTGTGAACAATATCGCCAGTAACTACAGCAATACTATTAGCAGTGCTTGTTCGACTAATGTAATTGAACATGTTTTCAAACACAGAACGATATTCCTGGTGTCGCTTCAATGTTCGTATGTGTACATCAGATATATGATATATTTTATCAGCTCGTTCTATACCACAATCTATATGTTTTATTTCCATAATAATCCTAATTTATATTCTGTTAGTTTGGCAAATGTCATTGGTTCCGTTTCATCTATTAATTCTGTAATCTTTTCAAAACCTAAATCAGACGGATCTTTGTCTTGCATTTCTACTAAATACACATTTAATCCTTCTGCCATGAATTTTTCACAGATCGATAATGCATTTCTAATTGCATCATGATCTAGACATATGTATATGTTTTTTACGTGTTCTTCTATAATCTTTTTTTGTAGTGCGGGTTGTATTATTTTTCCAAATAATGGTATTGCATTTCTTTTAATAGCCATTGCATCAAATGCGCCTTCGCATAAAACAATTGGTTCATTCCAATTAATCATCATTCCGAATCCGATTATATCTTTTGATACTTTTGGATTTTTATGCTTGTTTTTGTCTGCAGAATAATAAGCTCGACTTACAAAATAATTTAATTGTCCTTCGCAGTCATAACTAGGAATAATTATTTTTCCGGAATATGGACCATCTTCACAATAACCAATCCTGTAACGAATTATATCAAAAACTGTGATACCTCTATTTTTTAGATAGTATATTGCGTTGCGATAATCCGGAGTATTTTTTGTGATCCATAATGGTTTATATGCATCTGGTAAATGTAGATCTTCTTGAACTTTAACAGTTGGTTCGAAATCTCGATACTTGCCAGCATCTATTATTCGATTCAGTCTGTCAAATGTTTCTTTGGGAAGATTTAATTGTTTGAATAATGTTTGTATGCTTTTACCTTTTCGGTCTGATATCCAACAATGCCAAGTATAATTACCTTGTTCATCTGGAATACTACGTACTTCTAATTTAGGTTTATAATGTGATACAAACGGAGAAAAGAATGCGATGTTACCACCTGATGTAGATTTTCCTTTTCCTAGAACAGATTCTAATAACTGTATTAATCTTAGATTCTCCATATATAAATTATAATATATAAAAATCTGAAGAAATCAAAAGATCATGGTTATCCGAATTAATAATATATAATATTAATATAATAATTGTCAGACACATTCATTATCATTTCTGGTCCAACGATCATTAATCATTAATTCAAATAATTAATTATCATTTAATAATATATGAAAAAAATAATCTTTTAATTTCACAATTCCAAATATTATTCAAAGAATTTTTTAGGATTGTTAGGTTCTTCACCATTTTTCACGCATTCGGCTAACCATTCTTCAGGTATTTGTTTTTTAGCTACATGTTTTATACCTAGCTTCAGAGCATATGCTTCATACGTAGTTTTACTTGTTTTTGATATTTTTTGATTTGGATTCTGGAAAACTATTCTTAAATCTACATCAGGGTTTGACAGCAAAATATGTTTCATTTTTTTGCGATCCGTCGCTGTCCACCGCCCTTTAGTTTCAATATACATCAATTCACCGTTTTTCTTGGTAAACACAAAGTCCGGTGTATATTTAGATTTCTGTTCTGGTACAGTATATTGTAATGTTTTAGTTTCATAATTAACCGGATAATTTGCTTCGGCGATTTGTTCAGAAACTTTCAATTCTAAGCCTGATCGATATCCGTATTTATATGCAGCTTGTCGTTGCTTGCTACCAGCAGTATGCCAATGATTTTTTCTCATAACTTGTTAATTTATTTTTTTTATTCTCTACTGAAAGACTTCGAGTCTCTGATTTCTGGTTTTACTAGATATATTTTATGTTCTGTATTTTGCCATCCAATCTCGCCGGGCATAAAGTCTAACTGATCATCACCGGCAATTTTTAAGATATGATTATATGTAGATAAATATACACTTTCTTCCCCCCAAAACTCTCCGTAAAATTGATTGATAAATGAATTAATCGGCCATGAATTACCTTGATATCTTATAGTTCCTGGAGTATACATAACTGAGTCGTTTATATAATCTAACCATCGACCTCCCCATTCCGATTTATTGTAATATCCAGTTCCGAGAGAGCCAGCGCCGGCATCCATGTCTTTATAACCTGCGTTACTTATTTCTGATAACATCGATGACCAACTACCTTTAAAGTGCTCTTTCAGCAATGTATCAAAATTAATATTTCCCGGTATCCACCAACCGCCTTTATTTTTTTGTGCTGCCATTTGATCCATGTATTTTATAACAGCTACTAACTCATTCCATGATTTAATTGAATCGATACCAGCTTTATATGTATCTTCATATGTCATTGCTCCAGCCGATCCAGCATACAATTTTCCTACGATTTTCTGTGTTTTAGAAAGCTTTTTATACTTAAAATCGTCGGCATTAAAAACCAAATGTGTTGTGGATCGGGGACTCCACTCATCAGCTGACTGTTCGCTAATAAAATATGGTTTTAAATCTTGGAATTTGGAAGATCCAAATGCTGAATGAGCTATTGCCTTTTCTCGATACCATTTCGGATGATATACTATATTTTCTAGTTTACTTGGTATTTGTTGTTTATTATAAACGATTTCTGAAATTTCCATATCAAACACTGTACTACCATTAGATTTTTTTGTATACCCATATACAATATATCTTTTAGATAAATCCTGGCTATTTAATACTCGCAATGGATATGGGATATATTTTTCTCCGCCACCATATGATTTTTCAATTTTATATTCGGGATATTCTTTTAACCATATACGCTGCACAATCCAGTTACCAACTAAATATGTTTTACCGAGCTTGAAATTTTTAGCTACCGGTGTAGTTTTCCAATTTGTAAGTTTTTCACGCTCAGCGCTTGATATATTATCAGAATCTTTTACAGTTACCGTTGATCCAGATGATTTTTTCTTGTCGGTACTAGTTGATCCAGATGATTTTTTCTTGCCTGTACTAGTTGTTGTCTTGTCGGTATCGGTTGTTGTTTGATCGGATGATTTCGCCGACAATTCACCTTTTTCATTAGTTTTTACTCGTTTAAGTTTCGAAATATCTTGTTCTGATATTACAACTGATTCTTGCACTCTAGCAGCTGTAGGAAGATTATTCCATTCTGTTGCTAATGCTTCTCGAAATTTACCATCAATTTCTACAATATCTTCGTCATCAACAGTAAATGAGTGTACATCTGAAAATAGTTGTTGAAAATATGTTGCAACCGTTATAGTTTCCTTGTTTAAATTGCCGTTCCACCCAGTACTGGCATTAAAATTAGTAGTTTTAAATTTATTTATATCAGTTTTAAACTCACCAGAAAGAATATCCATTACACCACTTAATGTAAAATATTCATATAAAGCTTTTTGTAGCAATGCACCATCAGTTAAATCACCAGCTTTTATCATCTGCGATTTTGCTACTGCGGGTTCTGGCGCCGGAGTTTGATGTATTTTAACTAGTTCAGATAATTGTTTTTCCGAAAATACTGCAGACCCGTTACTCAATGTTCCCCATTTCGGCTTACCTTTTTTATCTACTAGATCTTTTTGATTTACGTCATCTTTTCTGATACCAGATACACGATAAAAAGATTTTCCTTTATCATCAGATTTTGCTATATCATCTTCTGCAGTTTTAAATGCATCTGAAATAAACCAGATCCATTCATTGCTATCTATTTGTGGATCGCCGGATAATGCTTTATAATTCGATCCTTTTACAACTACATTGTACAATACATTTTTTATTTGATCAACACGAAAATCATTGGATTCTGAACGTTCATCTCCTTGAGCAACAGATTTAAATCTCAAAAATATACGATTATATTCCGAATCAGACTTTTGTGGTAATTCTTTATTTAATTTGTTAAAAAATGCAGTATCAGTTGGCTTAAATTGACCCAAACTAGATCCAGATCCTACTTTAGAAATAGTTGTCTTTAACCGTTTACTTTGTTCAAACAAATTATCACGTATAATTGTTTCTAATAATAAAATGTTCCAATCTTTCATTCCGTATCCATTTTTATATAAATATACATTACCAATCAATCATGACCATATTTCCGTTCCACAACATCACATTGCTAGTTCGAAAATCTAAATCTAAATCTAAATCAGTAATTCCAGTTTTTTGAACGTCTTGTTGCAACGCTCTTAAAAAATTAACTAGTTTCATGTCCGTGTTACGAGCACCATCCGCATCTAGAAAATCAAATATTGATACTTCCCCGCCCTCATTGCTAGCATATTCTTGATACTGTTTAATAAAACTATCAATAGCAGCTGTATAAGATGCCGGTAAAGGATCGGCAACACTCATAATATACATGTTTTTCCCATCCACATAATACACAGGAATAAATGTGGAAAATTGATCATGACGACCAACTATAATTTCAGCAACACGATATTCTTCGCGTTCAGTGGTTATCTTAAACAAATAATCTTCATCATTAAATTTATATATACGACCATTGTCTCCGCGATTAAAAAAAGAAAATTGTTTTTCTTTTATCATGTTTAACAATCGTTTAACATCTTGTTCTCTCATTTCTCGTATCAATGTGCTTAATCGTATCATGGCTTAGGTGGTAAATTTTTGTCTAGATCTATTCGAACTAAAAAGTTAATATCAACATCATCTCGTTTATGTATAGGTTGAGCTAGTTTTGCTACTGCTAACAATTCATTGCGATCATTGTATAATCCGATTGTAGTTATATAAGGTTTAAAGTCTGACCCAGTTGCAAAAGATTTAATCTGCTCTTTGTCATCTTTAAGTGTGGTCGGATTCGAAGAAATATTGAATACTCCTTTATCAACACGAGTGATAACATTCATCTCATATATACTAACCGTGCTTTTATAACTTGCAGTAAACGGAGAAGCTAAAATGTATTCATAAGCATAATCTAAACTAGATATAACTGCTATTCCTTGTGGTTCGAATATATTACCTACATGATTAGTTTGTATGAATCCTAATGTATCCTCGTTACGGTCCGATAACGCACTTATGTTGCTAGTTGTAAGTGACTGGTTAAATATTCTTACTTCATCTATAACACCCGTAAGATTTGATGTATTTGTGGTATAACCGCCTATTTTTACCGGATCGGTATTATTAATATATGCACTCTGCGTAAATGAGTTGCTAATATTAGCATTTAATAAATTGCTTGACGCAGATGCATGTATAGACCCATCAATATACAATTCAAACACACTGCCGGTTTTTTGGCAAAGCACATGAGTCCAATCTGTTACTGTGGCTGAACTTGTTACTTGTGTTATGTAATTGCTAGCTCCAGCTACTGTAGCTATAACTTGGTTACTACTACTTAATTCTAATTTAAATGGATACTGTGTTTGTGCCGAAGCAGAAACTTTTCCTAGGATCAATTGATTGTCTGGCCCTGCATTGGATGCTGAAACGAACAAAGAAACTGCATAATCATTGTCACGATCATAATTTCCTCTAATCTCAGATTCAATATATCCAGCACCATCAAACTTAGCAGCCAAACCTATAGATTGAGTTGCTCCAGTTACAGTCGGTACACCAGGCACATATATTACTCCTGCTGAAGTATATGAAATTCTAGATGTATCAAAATATTCATTGAACCCTTCATAGTATTTTACACCACTCACAATGGAACCTGTATCATACAAGGAATCATATAAATTGCCATATACATCGCTTCGTATAGCTAAACTCTTTGTAACCGGTATACTGGTACCATGTATAACATCATCAATTTCTGTATCTAATTGAAAAGAGCCTCGTTTAACTCCTTCTCCTATTTTAATTTGTGGAATAGAAAAAACCGAAGCAGAATCATATAAAAACTTGTTAGTTCGGTTGATATCATTTTGTCCGAAACAATTATACGGTTCAGATTTTTTATTGTAAAATAAATGATTTACAGAATAATATGTTATAACTTGATATGATCCATCAATATTCGTAGCATCGTTAAAAGGCACTGTGCTGCCTATACCAGGAACGTTTTCTGTGTATATCCCTTGAAGTGGTAACGCACTTCCAGTATCGGAGCCAGAATAGAAAGTCCATGTTTTATTTGCTACAAACGGATTAACAGTTACATCAGACTGTTTAACACGATTATATGTTTTCGCAGTTACCCGATCTACATTTTCTAATAAATTGATAGTTGACATACAGTAAAAACCCTGTTATACTTTATTATAAATATAACAGGGCCTAATTCAGTGGTTATGAATTAATAATCTAATTTAACACGTATAAGAGCTTCTCGGGAGAAAGATTTTAGTAATGGTTGACTAAGTTTTGCTACTGCTAACAATTCTTGTCTATTATTATATAATCCTATAGTTGTTATATATGTTTTAGGATCTCCAATAAATGTGCTTTGTGCAATAACTCCATCTGATCCGGTAGTATATGTCGGGTTATTTGAGAAGTTATATTGTCCATTTTTAACACGAACGAAATAATGTGTGCTAGTAATTTTTTGCGAATTACGTGCTTGGAATCCCGAACTAGATCCAGAGATAGAATGATACATTGCAAAATGATTGTTTCCTTCTGAATCAGAAGTTACATTAGTATCAAATGCTAATACCTGATCTAAACGATTTCCATCTAATACCATTACTCCATGATCTGGATAAAATTTACCGTAATAAACTGGTGTTGCTGGAGTATAGACACCTGATGACAATGAACCAGAAACGATATTATAAACTCGGCCAGATGAACCAACTGTCGCGTCTGCAACCGTAGAATCATCAATAAGAGTAACTTGCGTACCACTCACTGTTACAGAACCGGTTGCATTAGTAGCTCGTGATGAAATCTGTAACAATGGTAACTCAAAATTACCTTCATCTAATCTTTCTTTAACTCGATTTCTTTTTATATTAACTACATATACTGAATCAGTTGATCCAGAATCTGTTGTAGTGAATCGAGTTGAAGTTGGTTCCAACAATAAATTTCGATACTGAGAATAAATTGCTTGCGATGCTGGAGTTTGGTTAGTTCCTAGGTTAGACGACCCGCTTCCATTTGCATTACCATAAGCAATTGAAAATTGAACTGCTGCTCCATCATTAGCAGGAGCATCTTGATATACATCTGTATAATAACGACGCTGTGATGTTGTTTGATCTGAAGAAGTAAAAAATGTAGTAAGACTACCTAGGTTATCACTCCAAAGTCCCGCAGTTACAGTTTCTTTAACATTGTCGACAACATCTTCTGCTAAATTAAATGTCGAATATGTTTGATTGCTAGCAACTGTGTTTGTTGTGCTAGTAGCGCTAGTAGCAGCATTTGGATCGATAATAGTTCCAGCTGCGATTGCTTCTTGTAAACCAGCAGTAGTTGCAAATCTTCCAATAGACCCCGTATTTGTTTGTCCTAGCTTCGGAAGTTGTTTTAATTCAAGTATTTGTTTCATTGTATTCATTTCCAATTTTCGCATATTTTATGATCAAGCGGTAACAGATTGTGTTGCTGTATACTGATTAACCGTTAAATTAATAGTAACACTTCCTCCTGTTTCATTACCTACAATTGTAATAGTAGCAGTCTTATCTTCCAATGTATTTATTTTACCAGTAACTTCAAATACAAATCCTACTGCAGAAACACTTTGTGCATCTTGATTTAATCCAACAACAGTCGGTTGAATATTGCTATTAGCAATTGGCTGAACTACCGATAAATCTGCTACAGTAGAATCAGACAATATTGCAGTGTATCCGTATTGTGAATTTCCATTTAAAGAAGTATTAGGAGTAATTATTGAGCTAGCACCACCATTTATTGTAATCGACGTGTTACCAACACTAACCACAGGAATAGCAGTTGTTTGTTTTGGTAATGTTAATAATTTATAACGAAGCGCTTGTGTTTCATCTGGTAAGGCTTCTGTTATCGGCAATGCTTCGATAGCAGCACCATAATAATTACTTCCTAATGGGTGATCTGTATTCCATAATGCATAATCAATTTCATCATCGCCTAATGCAAACTGTGTAATATTAAATGCAGCATCACCTGAAGAAAGTAGTTCTCTTCCTTTTAACGTCAATATTGCATCGACTGTTACAGAACTATTATCTAAGTATCCCATTTTTTACCTTTTTATATAAATATAGTTATTTTGAATTTCTAGTTGACTGAAAAGTTTCCTGATGAATTATTTGTTGATTGAAAAACAATCTGATTTGGATTAGCATCAATTATTTCAACAACCGGACCTCCATCTACCGTATCTTGTGAATCAATATTGAAGCCCGGTGATGACATTGCTGATCCATTATAATATAAATTAAATAGTCCTTGTGGCAAATAATCTTGTATTTGTGCCGGACTCAATGTTGCAGAACTACCGCCATATACCGAACCTCCATATGTACCAGATCCATACACACCTCCGCTACTAGGATTTGACGTGCTATATATTGCAGAAGGAACTGCAGTTGTTACAGATGGTAACACCGCATCACTATACCAATACGGAGATGCTGACTGAACGAATGTCGATCCAGACAAATACACAGAATCATATGAATATGGCACACCGTTATAAGCAAGATCTGCATTAGTTCCTGCAATATCAGCTGTGTATTGAACAGATACATCAGAATTTAAAGTTGTTGGTTGTGCATTAACCGTAGCTTCATAATCATTTACATCAGAAAATAACACATCGTCTTGATCTAAATCAATTGTTGTATTATATGTGAATGATTCTGGTACCGCAGTAGGTAAAGCAGTATCTTTGCTTCGTTCTAAAATATTTGGTTGTATCAATAAACCAGTTAATTTATCCGTACGAGCAGGCAACAATTGTAATAACTGCTGAAAGAATGACATATCAAACAAAGTGAATATTTTGATATAAGCATTCATGTCATTGTTTTGTGAATACTTTTTCCAATATCTCTGAGCATATTGTACTAAACGAGGATAAGAACGATCTTCAGTATCTCCTGGATCACCTATATATTCATCTAAATATGTTTCTCCCAATTGTGCAATTATATCTTCATCAATCATTGTTTGTGGAGAAAAATATACCCCGAGCTTTTTGCTATCTAATGGAGCTTTATCGTATTGACTTCTTTCTGCTCGAGTTTTTACATCTAATGTTCCTATTAACTCGTTATCTTCTAAACGAATTTTATTGTCGTCATATGTTCCCGCTGCAATAGATATGCCGTCATAATAATATGTCTCTTCCAATGAATCATATGGTTCTGCATTAGTCCAAGATGCGAATGAAGCAGATATTCCTGTTTGTCTAGGTTCAACTCCTTGCAAACTCGCGGTAGCAGTGTGATCTATTTTTTGATTTAATGGTACACGGAATACAAGTTCATCGTACGCATCTGAATTACCATCATATGCTCCAGGAGCTTTAGTGTGATTTTCAAATGGATCTGTATTCAAAGAACTTGACCACAATCTCAATTCTTGAAGTTGACCTTGCAATCTAACTGCACCGCCACTAGTACCACCTAAAGTCATAGTACCGGTACTACCAAATGATATTCCGGTGTCTGATGCAGACGCAGCTGCAACTATTTTTCCATATTTAGATCGTTTAGCAATTAATTCTAAATCTGAACCATTTTGTTTTAATACGGTATTAATCCATCCGCCATCAAACATTTCAATTGCATTAGATGCATTTCCATTGATAGATATAGTACCATATGTTCCAGACACGAAATCTATAGTAACATCATTACCATCAATTGTATATAAATGCATTGTGTTTGGAACTGCTGGATTTGCTACTACATCATCCGTACGGAATCTAAGTTCTACTGATTGAATAGGTTCTGTATAATTAACTGTTACTGTACCGGCGGTATTATTTATTAAATCGAGAGAATAATCAAAATTTAATTTTTTATACTCAGGTATTCTGTTGATTCTTGGACCACCATATTCTTTGATAGTTATTATTGATTCTGGAATTCCGTAACATGATAACAATGCTTTAATGCTACGAGCAGTACCTTTTGTTTTCAATAACCCAGGCAAGTTATTAACAATTCGTCGCCATGATGAATATGTAATATCTCGTGCAGACAATGAATCTCCAGTAACTGAATTTGATCCGGTAATCGGTGTTCCAGATTCATCAGTACCAAACAAATATTCCCATAATTGTTTGTCTTGTTTTCCATCAACTAAATTCCAACCAAACTGTTTAGCTACTGAATATAACAATTCGTTTGGCATTCCTAATTTAGGATTTTCATCTCTTCGATTAATTTGTCGCATATTATTAATATACGTGTATAATAAATCGTAATGGTGACCTAACATGTTCACAAATGTATACAAGTTAATATACTTTGATTCATATGTTATGTATTGTGGTAACATGTTAACTAATGCATTGAAATTAAATGAATCATATATTTCTGCATTACTCAACAATGAATCATACCAAGTATTGAATTGCGATGATGTAGTTGATGCTAAAGTGTATGGTCTTGTTGAATTTGTTTTAGGTACCGGAGATATATAACTGCCGGTTAATTCTGCGACAACTGGTGCTTCATGTGGATATTCATTTGTGTATAACACCGAAGAAGACTCATAATATAAAAACTTTTCAAAATCATCAAAACCACTGATAACAGCAGTTTTTAAATCATTGAATTCAGTTGAATTTGCTGTAGCTACACTTCCGCTTAATTGAGATACTGCTAATGATTGTGAATTATAAAATTCTAATAATTCTAATTTATATTTAAAATTTTCAACACGTTCTGTTGCAGAACTATAAAATATAAAATTATTAAAATCAGTATAATCGATGTTTAGTTTGACACCAGATAAACTTCCAGAAAAATATGAATCTATAATTTGTTGAGATGTTTGTACAGATGATCCCAATAAATCAGACCATGTTTTAAATCCAGTTTCTGTAGATAAAGTTGTATCTCCTACTGCGTCCCAATTTGGACCAGATAATATATTATATTGTTTTTCTAGTTCTTGTGGAACGATTGAAATATGATCAGTATATGGCAATTTACGCTCTTCTACGACCCAGCATTTGAAATTCGGTTCATATGTATCGTCTAATGGATCTAATAGTTTTACATAAAGATATTCGCCTACTACAACGCTGTTAACAAATATAGCAGTTTTATTTTGACTGAAATTTAATAAATAAGTTTTATTAAAATAATTAGGGCCGGTAGGCCGTCCTGCTAAAGTTTGATTAACATTTTCTGCAAAAGACACGATTTGCTGAAGTGCCGTTTGATTTTCAGAATCAATTAATCTCAATTTTAATTCCGTTCTATCCGGAGAAATTTCTTCAATCTTTAAATATTGCTCTTCATAGCTACCAATTAGATTTTTAAAGAAATTAACTATAATAGTATAATTTCCTGTTTGTATATCTAAATCTCGTAGTTGTCTAGCAATATCAATAACTACTGGAGATGAATTGAATGTGTATTGTAATCCGGTACTATCAAAATATACAGGGGTAGTTGGCTCTAGATCAGTCCAATGATTTCCTGTTAGCCACGCATCCGAAGAATATAAATGAAGTTCGACTCGACTACCATCTGCATTTGTAGTGATTTCTGGTACATATGAATATCCAGCAGATTTAAATAAATTTTTTGTTGTAATTGGATATCGATCGGCAGATATTGCTAATCGGCTGTCTTGTATCTGGTCGCTATTTTTATATTGATTAAGCATTTAGTTCACCATATAAATCTGTATTCTGTGTAGCATCTGAAATAACCCAATATGATGCACCAGGTACTATAAATAATCCAGGTCCGGCACCTGTTGCGGCTACTTGGAACGTAGTACCACGATCGAATTCACTTCGGGGAACTGTTATGTCTACATCTAAAGACCTTTGTTCACCGGCTTCGATATTCTCTTCTGGAAAATATATTCCATTACCCGGACTCCAATTTCTTATTAATCCGGTATCCGGCTGCGTCCTAGCAAATGCAATATACATGTTACGATTAAATACATTTTGTGTGGTTGTAACATTTCTATTTTCTACTGTTATTCGCAGTCTGAATCGTAATGGTACATTTAAATCGGCTATTTGCTGAGTAACATAGTATTTATTTGTTTGAGGCTGTAATCCGACTTCTGCCACGCTAAATTCAATTCCGAATGGCTCTAAAGGACCATTACCCGGCATTTCATATGACTCGGCTGGGGTATATCTAGCAAACGCAATATCGTCAGAACCTAAATTTAAATCAATATTAGGAACTACGTCAGTAACAACTTCTCTCGTAGGGAACGTGAAATATCTAAATTGAGTATCAACAGAATTAATAACACTTCTTTTAGTGTATCTTTCCGTAACCGTTTCAATAACAAGTTTTTGATTATCTTCTTGACCAGAATACAAGATCATATTACCGTTATCATCGCGTTTGATTATATCCGGGTTATTTGATCGAGCTGTTATACCATTATTAATATAAAGATTAAAATCCGTCATTATCTAATTACTTTAAAATAATATTCATCGTCAATTCGTTGCTCGGTAAAACCATCTACAATTTTAAATTCTAAACGGTAATAGCGTTCCGGCATAAATCCATTCATATCTAGATAAATGAAATTACTAGTAGAATCGCAACTAACTTTATTATAAATATTATCAAAAGGAATTATGACTTCATCTGTAGCCGCATCTTTGATTGAGTAATATGTTGTTTCCGGCAAACGCTTTACTGTTTGCATTGGATAAAGATTTAAAGGAGATTTTCTAGGATATTTATCTCGGCCGTATACTCTAACCTTAACAATATCAGTATCACGATATTCTGCTTTTAATTTAGTATACATTGTATAAGATTCTAAATCTATTTCCGTTAATGTATTATCATATTCAGAATTATCCCAATACATGGTTAATTTAGGAACATAAATAGTATGAGTTTCACGACTAAAGAATCTGATATATCCTTGTTTATTATTATCAGCTTCATCAGCTTCAGAAAATTTCAACAAGAATCCGTTGTTTTCTATAGTTTTGCCGCCTGACCCAGATATCCATAATTGAACTGCTTCGGTAACATCCATATTGATATCAGTTGGTCTGTAAGAAAATGATTCTGATTCGTCAAGACCTGGCTGAAAGAAATATGATGAATTAAATGATGATGTATTAAATATACCCGAGCCACTTTGGTATAGCCATGACCCTCCTTCGCCAGACCCTGTAACATATAAAGAAGATCCGTTAATTTGTATGTCTTGACTTCCTGATATCCAATTGGAACCGCTTAACGGATAATTCCATGAAACACCATCAGTCGTAATAGGACTATCATTTTCAAACCCAGTACCATTAATCCATTCTTGTCCAACTACATTTGCATCGATAGTATACTCAGCCGGTAAATTTTTTGCATGGGTTGTATATAATTGTAAAACAAATTTACAGTTTTCTAACGCTACGTTATATTTAGCCAAAGTATCCGTGATTTCGGACATATCAAACTTTACAACAGATCTAGATTTCTGAAGTGTTTCTCCGTCAGTGCTTAAACGTTTTCCGACTTCCAATACTTCATCTATGCCGGTATTAATATTCGGCGCTGATTCATATAAAGTCGCATCTTTCTCTGCGTAAAATATTCTAAACATAATTATTACCTTATGATCCTGAACCTGTACTTATCATTAAGAAACTACCACTTCTCCATAATTGTCCGTTAACTGCTGGATCCGAAGTTGGTAACGATGCCGTATAAATAAATGCAGTTCCTTCTGAAATAAATGTATCTGTAACAGAAACATAATTAATTGAAGCTGATGTTGCAATTGCAGTTGACCCGGAAAGATATGAAGCCGAAATTGCGTTGCTAGCAGTTACCGAATATGAAGCAGATACCGCATTTAAAACATATGATGCAGTTTGTGCTGTTTCTACATATGATGCTGTCGATGCAGTTCCTGTTAAATTTCCAATTAAACTGCCTGTTATATTAACAGATCCAGATAAACTTAAGTTTTCTACTTCATTACCGGTTAAAACATCATATAAATCTGAAACAAAACTTGCAGAAATAAGTCCCCCAGCTGTTATCTGTGCTCTATTGTCAGATAATACACCCATTATTGTCCTTTTAATATAAATATAGTATTAGTAATTTACTACTCTACCTTTTATATCAGAATCGGGAAATTTCACTTCAAATATACTAGGATCTAAAGATGGATAGATAATACCATTCTTTGTAGCAGAAGATAAATCGTAGGCATTCCCGGAGTATCCCAAATCGGAATCAATTTTATTATTCATAATAACACCAACGACATTTTGCACTCCTTCGGTGTTTGCTATAACGTTAACTACTTCTGATTTTACAATCGGTTGATTAATTTGCCAACGATCAATATTAAAAAATTCTTTAACATTATTAATTGTTCGTAATAACACGTCATTGCTATTATAATTTGACTGTACCGTTATTTCAAATTCTACACCTATATTAATTATATATGCATCCTTTATATTAATTGCATCTGTTAGTATTCTATAATAATCTAGGTATGATTTTAAATTTTCTTTAACTGCTGGATTCAAAACTGTTAACTGTTTAGATACATTATATCCTAAAACATACATGTTCATTGCTAGTGGATTCTGAACTCGTGCTTCAATTTGTTGTTGTTGTGAAATTTGATCATCTGGGACAATATATGCTTTTGCTACACTTCCAAATCTTGTTGGCATAGAATAAGATCGAACAATATAATCTTGCGCGGTTACAAGTCGATTCTGTGTAGCAAAATTACCTAATGCAGAATTTTTAATTTCATTAAGCGTTTCTTGAGATCTTGCTCCGGCAGCCGGATTTGGATTATTAACTGTTAAACTTCGTTTTACAAAATTCAGCATTCCTGTCGACTCTGAACTATTAATATTATCTAAAAATTTAACTTGACTAATTTCAGTCAACGTGTTTGCGTCTACATTATCAGCAACCCCGTTTCCAATTGTATATGTTACCGTTAATGTGGTATTAGCTGGAGCTTGACCATATGCTCTAGTATATAAAAAATTCGAAGGATCTATATCTACATCAATAGGTCTTCTGAATCCTGCTAATCCGTTGCCTACGTTATCCGGGTTAGGAATAATTTCTTCATCATTATTATCAGATATACCAGCACCAAATTGTATCTCAGTTTTATTATCAGATCTCAATCGTGTTACATATCGTTTCGATGTTTTTTTCAATTTCAACAGATTTGTAACCGATGATCTATACTGTGATAGATCCGGGTCATTCTCTACTAAATTTGGAACATCTTCAAAAACAGTATCTTGTGCTAAATACGGAACCTGATACCAATTATCACCATCTGACTCTTCAATACTTAATATGTCAATTACATTTAAATCAGGTAATACTATTTTATCATATGGTACTGGGCCATCAAATGAAAAAGTTGCTGTCTTAACTGTTCCGGAGGTAGCTCGAGCTGTTTTCTTAAGAAGATAATATATTGGTAAATTTGTAGTAGTATCGGCTTCATACACAGTTACTTCAGTTGGATCGAAAGAAGAGCTCGTTGTAAAGTCTACGTAGTCTAGAGTCCTAAATTCGGCAACTCCGTCTTGTTGCTTAACACGTAAACCAGGTTGAACTGTAACTGCATAATTATAATCTGGCCTAACATTATCACCAGTACCGATAGCCGGAACAATAATATATAAGTCTAAATTAGTTTGTGCTCCGGTAATATTTTTTGCATTGTAACCTAATGCTCGGGCTAGATCCAATACATTTGCTCTTTCTGAAGCGTGTTCTAATAATGACTCCTTAAGATTTGAATCAGAATAATAAGATAAAACGTCACCTACGTATGATGCCAATTCTATTAAAACCATCCCGGGCGATGATTCATTGAAATCCGTATATGAATTTGGGAAATATTGTTTTGTAAAATCAATTAAGTTTTTTTTGAAGTTAGAAAAATCTTTCCCTAAATATGATATATCTTTTGTCTGATTCATTATTATCCTTATTGTACTGTAATATTTTGACCGTTCGACTCAATAACAATAGGATCTCCACTAAAATCATTAACCGCCCATTCTATGGATATTGATAATGATAAATCTAATCCCGGGTCATCTTCAAATGTTTTTATTTCTATATTGGTAATTTCAATATACGGAAGCCAGATATTAATTGTTTCAGTTATATCCGTAATTATGAGTTGTTTTAACTGATCTGTTATAGGTTCAAATATATAACGAATTAAATTAGAACCAAATGTAGGATGATATACTCTTTCTCCTTCAACTGTCAATATCAAATTGATTAAATTTTCTTTTGCTTGATCAAACTTTGAATATATCGGAGGAAGTATACTAGTAGTTTTCGTAATCGAAGTACCTAGTACTACAGAATTTGAATTATCTTGTATATCTTTATTGGTTATATTTAATACAGTATATCCCATTATCTATTCTTTTTCGCATCAATAGCTTTCATTAAAGCACTATAATCACGTGTCATTGCTTTTGCAACCGCAGGATCAACACTCATGTTTTTGCCGGTTTCTGGATCTGTCATGACAGTTGGAGCATTCATTGACGGATGTATAGGCATACCCTGACGCATTTTTCGTTGAGCTCCAAAATTCATTGCATCAGCTGAAGTCATGGAAATGTCTTCTGTCATTAAGTCTGCATATGACGCGTTCATAGCAGTTGGCTGTTGCTCTCGTAAAGATTCGGTTTCATTTAAAATATCTGAAAATTTATTTTTTTCAAATTCAACTTTATTCTTTCTTGTTGCAGATCTAACTCCTGCCGGTTTATTAACATATGAAGCTGATTCTTTAATAGTTTCAGATTTCATTTCGTTGATTGTAGATTGTAACCCCTCTTGTAGTATTTCTGTTAGTTCTTCTTTAATAACTTCCCGAACTTGTTCTTTTACTACTTGCTTTAAAATTTTTAAAAACTTAGTCTGTTCCATAATAATAGTTTTATTTATTAATAAATATTTGTATTGATAATTTATGACCAAGAAACGTCAGAAGGTTTCGGGCCAAATATAACACCGGAAGTCGTATTAATATAATAATCTCCAGATACACCAATATTATTAGCAGGGTCTGATGTACCAGATAAAATCTTATTAGGAGCTTCTTTTAAAGATGTTGATATTTGTTGTCCTTCTTCTAATAACGCCTGTATTGTCTGTAAACGCTGATTGATATCTTCATCTGTCACATTAACTTCTCGATAAAATGTGCTAGGATACAAATTTGCTAAATCTGTTAATGATAATCCTTGATTTAAATTGGTTTGTGATAATTGACCTAATCCATTGAATCGTTGTGAATCTCCACATACTTGAGATAACAATTGATCTGCTAAATTTCCTACGGCAGATACTTTAGTTAAAACCGGCGAAAATAATTCAATTTGCGTAGACAATGTTTCAAGAAAATTAGAAATACGATCTATTGCTTCAGCCGCAGCTGATATAGTTTGAGAAATACCTGCAGGTGGCCCGGTTAGTATCGCTAATGCCGCAGTCGATGCAGCTTGAGCGGATGTCGACACTATTTTTAATATATCCACGGTAGTTGGAACAAATGATAATATTGGGTCAACTGTAGCAATAACCCCGTTTAAACGTTCTAATAAGCTGCGTATTTGTTGAATTTGAGGGTCATTACATGAAATATTAGGAGAAACGCTTAGCAATTTATTTTGCAATTCTGCTGTTGTATTAATTAGTTTGGATTGTGCGTCTGACAATAGAGGAGATACCTGTTGTTGCAGCTGCGGTATTATGTTAGGTAATTGATTAAATGGAAAAACCGTTGCCATTATTTTTATTAATAAATATTAGGCGATAAAAAATGTATCTAGAAATGTATCAAATGTTACATTTTTATTGCCTTTATATTTATCTTGTAATATATTTGTATTTTCTGCTTGAGTGTATAGTTTCCATAACAGTGGTACTAGTTGAGGGCTTAAAAGTAAACGATCTCCTTTTTTTGTGCCAGCAGATAGAATTTTAATAAGTTCACCGATTATTTCTATTATTGCCGTGCTGTGCAATACGGGTTCTTTGTCTTGATTAGTCCCCATTGAAATAACCGGGGCATTTAATTCTATAGCTTTATTACTATCTAATGCAACTACATCGTCTTTAGATTTTAATATAATTTTATCTGCCGAACCAATTAGTGATGATCCATTAGTTTTACTTTTTCGTAAAGGATTATTAGTTGTGAAATTAGAAATATTCTGTGTGCTAGTTAGCCACAACGACGAATAATCAGAATCAATGTTTTCTACAACAAATTGTTTACCCGATCGATTGTTTTTAGTGTTAGACAGTATTATTATAGGATCAGGATTATTTGTATTGCCTGTCCATGTTGGAGTAACTGAATTTGAATTAGATTTAACTGTCGATCCTAATCGAATTGTATTTCCCCATCTACCCTGTAACATATGATCTCCAGGATACATTTGTGCCGACGAAATAGGTTTTGTTGATATGTTATCATCAGGCGTATTACTTTTATCTACTAAGCCCGGTAAAAAATTATTTTCGATATTACTATTCATTCCAATAACTGGAAAATAGTACCATTGTTCATTTGAAGTTCCAATCGGAGAATATCCTTTAAATAACAATACATGCTCTCCTTTTGCAGGGATTGTACACGCGTGTAAATTATAAGGTTTAGCAGCTACCGGATCGGATTCTAATGTTTTATCTGAATACAATAAAACTCGGATAGTATATAAATAATCTAAATTATTTTCTTCTGGTGTAGAAGTAATTATTTGATGCGTATTGCTAGTTTCAACAACTTCGCCAAGATAAAATTCAATCCCACTATACATTGTCTTTATCTTCCAGTTTCTGTTTTACTTGATCGACTTTTTGTTTCAGTTCACGATCTTCTTCTTCTATTTTTTTAATTTCTTCACTCAATTCATTTTCATATGTTTCTTGAGCAATTGCTAAAAGTTGTTGTTTTTCTTCGTCGGACATGAAACCATCCGCACCTGCAATAGTTTGTTTAGTCGAAATATACCGTTGAACTATTGCAGCAAGTTTAATTAAATGATCATCATTTTTTACTGCTACATCCATATACTCTTTAATAAGCGGAACAATGATTGTAGCATCAGATGCATTTTTTATAAGAGGCTGTAACTGAGAGATTAGCTGAGCTATCTGACGATCTTTTTTCTTAGAATTATGATAGACGTCAGACATAATATCCGAAAAAGTAGTTGATTTGAATATAATATCATCCTTGTCCATAAAAACCTTTATTAATAAATATTAAAAAGGCAATTTCATGAATTCTGTTTCTTTGTATTCTTCAAATTTTTCTTCGTATATATTTTTAAGGACTTTCATAACACGAGTTAAATTGTTAGTTTGAGATGGATCTAAACCAGCTCTTTCTCGTATTAAAATATACAATGCTTTTTTGTTATAATCTTCGATATTGATTCGATTTTCGAAAAAATGCAGTATACAATCTGCAACATGAATGTCAGTGGTATTAGAAAATAAATAGTTTAAATTGAGATAACAGTATTCGATATACTCATCCATAAAGTATTTGATATTCTCTTGCATTTCATCATTGTGCAATTCAGACATCACATTTCGATCTTCATCCAAATTGATTTCATCGGTTTTGCTTTTTAATTTTTTATAACCTTTTTGGTTTTCTGCAATTAAATAGTTCCACGATGTTCTAGTATAATAAGAATAAGCCTTACCCGATTCTGGATTAAATTTGTTTAGGCGTTCCGTGAGATATGTTACTAGATCGCTTTGTAAATCTAAAAACGTAGAATCAATATAATCTGGTTTCATTTTATTAATTAAATTTTCAGCCATTTTCATGAATGCTGGAAAAATGAATCGTCGATATATCTTTTCTCGTAAAACAGGACGATCGGTTTTATTGTATGCTACAATTGCTGCCTGTGTGATTGAAGTAAAATAATTATTACTCTTCTTCCGTTTCCTGCCCATCGAATTCTTCCTTTAAATCTTCTATAACTTGTTTTAATAATTGAAATGTTGTTCCAGCTTCATCATCTTTTTCAAATGCTCCTAATCTGTCAATGCGTTGCATTTCACGATGTGCCAATACAATTTTATCATACATGTATTGATTACTCATTTCAACAGTTTCATAAAAATCTTGAGTGTCAGCTAACAAGCCAGCTAATATATAAGCTCTATACAAGAAATAGATTAAGCCTGCAAGTGCGAATATAAATAATATAATAAATGTCAATAACATGTTTATCCTTCTTTAAATGTGCTAAAAATGTCGCGAATTGATTTACTAATTTCTGGATTATTTTCAGCTAGGTTTTTTAAGCCGTTGCTTTTAGATGTTTTTGTTTTAGAAACAACTGGCTTAGGAGAAGAACTCTTTTCATTTCTCCATTGTTCGAATTCAATCTGAGCTGCCATATGATCTGCATGGTGCAATATGATAGGTAAATTTGTTTTTAATTTTGCTTGAGCTGAACGAGCAACGAAATATGGCTTATTAGCTTCGTCATACATTCCATCATGAATTTTAATTGCTTGATATTCATTCCAAGACATTTTAACATCATATTCCTGTAACAACCAAATTGAAAGATCTGGTACCATTGTGAAAGGAATATTTTCATTTTGTTTATACATCTTGTTTTGGTTTTTACGATGCCAATCCGATGTTTCAACTTGATATACTTCGTTTCCTTCTCCCGGGAATCCTACTTTACCTAAATCATGATGCATTGCAGCAAACATTAATTCTTCTCTTGTATAGCCTGACATATCGGCACCAGTAGCTTTCCATGTATCATATAAAATACCAGCACATTTAATTACTCGAAGTACATGGTCGATATATCCTCCGGCAAATGCATTGTGAAAATGAGCCATCGAAGAAGCCGGCATTAATGCAATACGGTCTTCAAAATCTGCATACATGTTATGCAATTCTTTTGCTCTGGTAGGAAAGTGTTGGTCAATTAATAGGTTAAACTGTTCCCAGTTTGATTTGATTTTCTCAGCTTCTAACATAACTATTTTATTTTAAAATAAGAATTTATTTGCGAATTTCCAATTCTTCGCCTTCAACTAATTTATGAGTGCATTGCCAACATGTAACCGATACTACATCGTCATATGCCTTTTTCACTTCGTCGCCACAATATTTGCATGCAATAGTTTCTTTTGACTTTACTCGTTTTTTCATTGTATTTCTGATCTTAATATAATTCGTTTTGGTTTTTCTTTTGTATCTGATTTTTGACTAGGCGTATCGTTCATGAATTCTTTGTATACTGATCGAACATCATCTGGATCTGTTTGCTTTGAATCTATGTCGTCTGCAGTTTCTTTGATTTGCCGATTCTGCTCTGCTTCCAATTCAGTTTGTGCATCAACAATTACTGGAAGAGGATCTTCAGTTAAATCAGCATTAGGCTCAGGGTCTGGCGTTGGGGCTTTAACCCGCTTGGCTTTACTCTCCGTCTGATCACCTTTGCCTAATGCTTTATTAGCTGATATCAGCAATATCACAGCTAATGGGTCAAATACAAATATAAACAATAAAATAAACCAATTAACTACTTGATCTGTTTCTTGGCTGGTAATAGAAGCCACATATTTCAAAGGACCTATTTCAGCTGCCACGTCTGATTCGGTTTGTAAAGTTAATATTTTAGTATCAATAACAGTAACAGAATCCGTTAATGACAATTCTCTGTCAGAAAGTAAATCTCTTCTTTCTACTGTTTGATCCAACTGAGCTTGCAATGCTTTACGGGTTGCTGAAGAAGTAGTGGTTATTAAATTGCCTTCTCTGTCTCGATACTGAATAACATTGTTTGCTAGCCCGGAAGTTAATTCTGTTATATTCTGGTTCAATGATTCTCGTTCGGTTTGAACTGCAGTTAGTTGTTCTTGAAATCGGGTTCTTTTTAAATCTAATACATTGACCTCTTGTTCTACATTTTGAAGTTTATATGCCGTTTCTTGATAAGCCGAAACAAGGAATCCGTATATACCGATGGATGTAATTACCATTAACACTAACAATGCCGAAGTCAAATATACTCGCATTAAAACGGTTATCGATTTCCAATATCTATGCAAGTAAGATGCCGTGATTAATTTTGACGCCTCTAATATTGACGCCATAATAATCACGGCAGTTGCTTGAGCAGAAAATAGTTTACTTAATCCGAATACACTGTAATACGCTGCGGTACCTGCCAGTGCTAATGAAGCCAATAACACGGTATATGGAAATATTCGCTTCATGGATTATCAATTATTTTGTTTTGAATTGTAACAACAATTCTCGAACTGCTACTCCAAATGCAATACCTGCATAAAGAGGTGCAGATTTAACTAGAAGAGCTACTCCTACTAATCCGGCTAACGCAGAACGAAACCATGGTGCATTAATTACTTTTAACATTGTTTTCCTTTCTTATTCTCTGTCGACATAATATTTAGCATCTTCAATCTTTTTTAGAGCTTTTGCTAAATTTGTTAGTGTTGACTGTTTGTCAATTTTTCCTTCTTGAAGCATTCTACCAACATTTTTAACAATGTCATATGCTTCTTCTAAATTGTCTGTAACCGCTGATTTGTAACGATAATGTGCCATTTATAAACCTTTTTATTATTTAATATAAATATTATCCTTGCAGAATTCCGGTCATCATTTTGCCTGACCATTGATCATAACCAACATTCTGAATAGCTAATTCTTTGGCCTTTGCCTCAACCACACAATCTAGATCTGCTACACCATATGTATCAGGAAGCTGCTTGATATAATCGGAATGAGCTTGCTCTTTGATCTTGCTGAAAGCCTTGTATTCTTTCTGAAAGGTAGGCCATTTGTCTAGATCCTCCATTGCAATATTATGCTTATCACAGATACCTTCGATGAGTCGTTGATATTCTTGTCTGCGTGACTCAGAATAATGAGTGCACTGAGTAACACCGTAACGCTCCCATGTTTCGCGAGCCATAAAGAAAGCTTCTTGCTCGGATAAGTCACCGGTATTGAAAGTGTGATGCCAATAGTCAAACGTGATAGGAATACCAATTTCACTGTGTACCATCTCATACAATTCACGCACAGAATACAAAGATGCTTTGTCGTCATTCTCGATAACTAAACGTTGCTTGAGTGAATCAGACAAACGATGCCAATTCTTGATCCAACGCTGAATAGTAGTGGGCTTATCGCCATATGCAGAACCAATATGAATATTGATCTTGTTTTCGAAGCTCGGGGCATAACCCATAAGATCAAACATCTCAGAATGTCGTTCTAAACCAATGATACTATTCTCAACCACTTCGTCACGGGGAGAACCTAGTATGTGGAATGGTCCAGGATGTGTAGTTAGTCGATGTCCATGCGCCCTAGCAAAATCACCTGCGGCACGGAGATGCTGAGTGATTTCTTCGATATCGGGGAGATCTTTGAGTTCATAATGATTCCAGCGAGGGAATATTTCTGAGCCGATACGGAAAAGGCGAATACCTTGCTGTTCGTTCCATTTAAGTATAGTTAATAAGTCTCGTGCATTCTTTAAAGATATCTCAGAAGCTAACAGCATACCACCTTGACGAAATTTTCGTTCTATCATTGTGCGGCCGGTGCGGATATCTTGCTTGCCTAGAGTCATATTGATACAGGCATAACCAAATCTAATCATAGTATTTATTTTTCTTTAATATAAGAAATATTTTGCAGAAATCCAAATAACTAGTTTTTTTATAAACTCAATATTTATATAAAAGAAAACGAATAAGGATATTATGAAAAATATTTTAGCAGAAAACATGTTGAGATTCGGACCGAAGAATTTAAACGAGTCTTCTAGAAGTAAATTAGAGCAACTAGCAGAACAGCAATCAGCTGGAAGCAATGTCGGTATAACAAATATAACTATTAGTCAAGGATTTAAAGATGCAGGTCCTGTGGCACGGACCTTAGTGGAGCAAGGCACGCAATACATATGGTTGTCTAAGCTAACTAAGGGTGGACCTGCGGACGAGCGCCCTCAGTATACAGCATTCGTGCCGAGTCAAGTAATAGTTTTAAAAACCACGAAAGGAGTTATGGTTCTTGGAAAGAAAGCAGGGAAGCTAACCAAACGCGGAAATCAATGGTCTGCATCAGGTGATGGTAATCTTTCATTAAGAAACGTTCTATATAACCCAGGCGATCCTAATTCAGGTGTTGGTCCTGCAATCCAAGAAGCAGACGGAACACCGCAAATAAAAGATATCAAATCTAATGTCGATCCAAGTTGGATAGGTACACAAATAATGAAATCTCTTGCTGGAACTACAGATTTATCTCTCTATAAAGAAGACAGACTAGAAGAATTGGCTGAAAATGCAGCAAACGTTGCAGCAATTGCACAGAAGGCAGGAATATTAGGTGGTCCAGTTAATAATCAAACAATGATTACTTATGCAAAAAGAAGATAATTCTAATACAATAGAGAAGCCGCTAATAGCGGCTTTTCTATGACATAATATTGGTTATTCATAATCAAATTTTTTCCAAATATCATTATGATCTAAACTTGTATCACTAAAATATCGGATATTACTATACGCTGTTCCATCAAAGGTTTGATCCCATACTATAGAAATTATACGTACAGCCTTTCCATTAGACTTATTAATTATTGCAAATTGTTCAGTGTGATCATAATTATAATATTCAAAGGAATATAAATCTTCTGGATAATCATTAGGTTCTAGATAAATCAGTAACCATCGATCGAATGACATTTTTTCTGTGGCTCCACTATTACCTGTAACATACAAACCCGAAACGTTATAGCTCATATACAAATATGGAGCAGTCAAATCCGGATCAGAAAAAATGTATTGTAAAAGACCTCTCAGGCCTGAGTCGTCATCACCTTCTTTATAAGTAGGTTTCAGCGCTTCTGCTTGAGCAACATCTTCAAGTAAACTGTCAAGTCGCTCCATAGCATAGACCATAGCAGCCGAGTCTGATTCGAAATAATTAGTGTCCGATTGTGCATTTATAAAACCTGTCAAGGTCAATGCGATTGCTAAAACTACTTTTTTCATAACTTTCTTTTTCTTAAATATAATAAATAATATTCAAGAATCCAAATAATTATTTAGAAAATTTAACGGAAGCATAAACAGTCAACCAAGCAAAACCAATGATCCATGCTTTACGCTTTTTGACTCGTTGATACCGAATCGATACATGAGGTAACAGATACCATAATTTATAATCTTTGCGATTAGCTGTGTTTGGATTAAATGTGAATTTCATTGTTTAATTGATTTATATTGCCGACCCCACTTACGAGTCCGTATTAGTACTCATCTTTGTTTTGGTTTAAATTTTCTCTATTTCTTGTTTTACTTCTTGCCAATATTCAATCCTTATTTCATATTTAGAGTAATATCTAAATGCGAAGAAAGGCTTTGAATCTTTAATGTCTTTTATTATCTCATCGACTGCTATAATGGCACAATGTTTGGCTTTTCCATGTGCTTTTGTTATATCAGCTACAGTAGTATCAAAGAACTTGTCATACAGTTCATTTGCTTTTTCTTTTGGTGGCATCTTTGTTTTGATTTTTCTTAAATATAAAAAATAATATTCAAGAATCCAAATAATATTATTTTTTAGTAAAGCCTTTTAAAAAGTCTTTCTGTCGTTGTATCGCTTCGTCTAATTCAGAATCGTTACGGGTGGCTGATTTTCTTGTTCGAGTTTTACGAGTTGATGTAGAGCTAGACTGCTCATTAGTCTTTCTGCTAGAAGTTCTGGCTCTTGTTGATTTTGCTGATGTTTTTGAACCAGTTGCAGATACATTTGTTCTAGATACTGTGTTTTTAGTTGCTGTGCGTATTGAATTCCCATCGGAGTCTTTAACCACTCTTGTATTGCTTGTTGACGCTTTTCTGGAGATAACTTCTTGAGATTCTGCACTGTCGTGTTGGACCAATCCGGCGGTGTGGTGTTTGGTAATGTGTTCTTTGATTTTAATGCCACACGGATACGTTGTATCATTCGCGCGAACATAATATGCAACTTCTTCATGAGATTTTTTTATGTTTATTACGAAACCGTATTTTTTTGTTCCTAACCATGTTATACAAACTGCATCACCCACTTTGTATTGTGGTTTATTAAACATGTTTTGTATGTATTTAGGAACGGCTTTTGCTTTCTTAGCCATATTAATTAGTTTAAGCACATCAAGTTAACGATGCCTATAATTTTATATACACGAAGGTATTTTGTAACTTTGCTTTTGCGAAACATTGTTTCAACTCCTTGGTCTCTTCGAAGAACATATCCAGACTCAAAAAGATTTTTAACTATAACCCTCAAACTTTTCAAACTGTTTGATTCGATTAAAATATGTTCGTCATCGATCATCACATCAACCCGATCTGGATCATCTGATTCTTCGTGTTCATTGAAACTAAGTTGTGATCCAGATCTGGGAAGATTATCTATATCTTCTTCTGTGTATGACTCAGCAAGATCCGTGAAAAATTGAGTTAAGTTCAAATCTTTGTTTGATTCAATATCAAATTTTTCCAGAAGATATTTAAATTTTTCGATTGGAGTTAAATCTACAATATACGAGTACTCTGCAGGAGAAACATAAATTTTATTTATTGGATTTTCCATATGATTTAACCTTGTATATTTCAATATTGTATAATTGTCTAACAAGTTCTTCATCTAATTGTTTCATAACACTTAAATTAATCCAAACCTCAGAAATATCATTAGCCTGGATTAATCCTTGTGTTTCTTTAGCAGAATCTTGTTTTGAATAATATCTAAAAGTTTTATTCATTACATATATAAATATTGTTATACGCCTAATTCATACTTTCGCTGAACGGTGATTTTGGCATCAACAATAGTTTCATACAACCTCGTAATTTCATGTTGACGAAGTTGAAATGACATTCCCTTAATATCCACAGGATATTTAACTTCTCGGTCTTTTTCTGAGTATACTGTGTTTAAAAGATTGTTTAATTTAGTTTCTAGTTTAAATAGATCTTTGTATTCAATTTTTATTTTGCTGCCAGCTATTAGCAATGTTCCGACAATCGTTTCCATTGGTCGTTTTTTGAAAATGTCTAAATTCATTGGTTTCACAATGAAATCAAGATCCGCCCAGATGTTTCCATATCGATCTCGTAATTTATCTGGAACTGCAAATGATAGATTAATACTATTCATATTTTTTATTTTAAGTGCTTGTTACACGAGTTTAGTTTTATTATTATACAATTTAAATCAAATTAATATACTAGTTGTATATGTGCTATTATGATCTAGTATGTGGAATTAAATCTTCTTCTAGTAACTGATTATAATCAAATGTAGGAGTAATTGTCCCAGAATCGCATAACTGCTTGGTCAATGTGCGATTAATATAAACTTTATTATTGGAAGAAGAGTTTAACGCTGAAATTGCACTTCTAGATTCCAACAACACATCATACATGGTTTTCTTTTTTACTTTAAATGCGTTAACGATAACTCCAACTTGATGTTTGTCTTCCGTAGTAACTATAACTGCTTGTCCTTCTCTGTATCTGCTTGTCATTAGTCAAGAATTTTAACAATTTTACTTGCAGTTACCGCTTTAACCTCAAAGTCAAAGTTTTTATAACCATGAAAATCTTTAACTACTTTAGCTTCTGCCTCTGTTACAGACATTGCTTCAACAAGATACATTTCTGTTACTCGTTTTTCTTTGACACCTTTAGGAGTGTCAATCTCCTGTGTTAATTGTACTTTTGCTGTGTAATACATTGTGTTTAATTTAAAAATTTATACATATATTATAGCAAAATATTATATAAATACAAAATTATTTTTTAAGAATGTTTCGAAGTTTGTTTTGATTTTTATAGTAAACATAGCTTCTAAGAATTTGATGTGGTGTTAATCCAAAGTTATATGCTAGATTGTCCATTAGGTCTGCTACTAGATGTTCTTTTTCAGTGTCTGTCTTGAGACGAATAGACATTAATTCAAATATTTTTTCTAGATAATATATATAACCCGATGGAAGTCGTTTTAATACTCGACTTTTACTGGAATATACTTTCGACTTTCTTTTTTTATCTGAAATTATTTGTTTCAATGTTTTAGCAGTTTGTTCAAGTATGCTTTCATACCGATAAATATTCAATTGTTGATTTTCCATTATCAACTCACCGTCTTTCCGAAAACTTTCTTCTGGACCTGTTGCTGGTATTTCTTCTTCCGGAGCTTCTTCTGGAGTTTCTGGTGGCATTTCTCCTTCGGCTCCCGGAGCTTCTCCCGCTTCGCCTGGTATTTCAGGTATTTCTCCGCCTTCTTCTCCACCAATTGGGGGCGCTTCTAAATCAGCAGTAGTCATACCGCCTCCTCCGCCTCCACCTCCGCTACTAGGTGCCGGAGCTGCGCCATCTGCAGGAGCTTCAGCTGCTCCATCTTGTTGTGCAAAACCAGCTACGTCTGAAAGCGGTATGTCTAATTGAACTGTGTATTGTGGATTACGAAGAGTACCATAATTAACGATACTGATAATACCAGTTTTTAATAGCTGATTAAATACATCTGGTGTTAATTCTAATGCGGTACCAGATCGTAGAACAAACTCTTCAATTCCTTCTGGAGATTTAGAATATAGTATGCCTAGGCTCGTGCTACCTTTTTGAGCAAACTTACCGAGAAACTTTTGTTGTTCGGGTGTAAATACAGTTGCGTCCGCATTTTCTTCTTCTGCTAAAATTTCATTTAATACTTGCTCAAAAAGATGTTTCATTGTTTAGCCTTTGATTCATTTAAACAAGCAGTACGGTATTTACTTGCAAGTTTTTTAATTTCATTAATAGCTTTGCGAGCTCTAACACCCGCAGCTTTTACACCTTTGTCTTGGAACCGTTTATTATTGGTTTCAAATGAATCCCATAATTCTTTTAATTGTTCGTAAATTTCTTTCGATGTCATACTAAAACTTCTGTTTATTTTAATATAAATATACGAGAGAATTATTTAGGCAGCTTGTAAACGTTCTAGTAACGATTCAATCGATTCATTTTCTACTAACCAACCATTACCGCGATGCATTTTAATATATACTGCAGTTGGTGTCGGTTCAATATACTCAATTAATCGCACATTGATAAAAATCTTTTTAAGCTCAGATCCTATCTTTACTGTTATTGGTCTAAATGTTCGTTTCATGTATTTTTTTAAATTATTATTTTACATTTATTTACTAATATTGGCGTAGGGAAATGGTTCTTTGGCGTTGGGAAATTAGCACCGGGAAAACCCCTTTTTAGCCCCTAATATAATAATATATATGAATGTATATAAATAAAAATTAATGTTAAATTTAAAAAAAAAGAAACCATGAAAACAACATTACACAAACTAACAACAGCAGCATTTACATTATTAACTCTTTTCGTAAATGTTAACGCAAACGCTCAATTAACTGGCACAACTCCATGTGCTATTCCGCTAGTCGTAGACATTCAATCACAAGACCCTCTTTGTTATGGAGAAAACAGTGGTTGGATTAATGTCGACATCTCAGGTGGAGTACCTTACACAAACAGTGACCCATATAAAATTCGTTGGGTCAAAAATGATTATAATTATATGACTAACATAACAGGCCTTATGGAAGGAGATTATGAAGTTATAGTTATCGATTCAGTGGGATGCACATTTACAACTACTATTTCATTGGAAGCACCTCCACAAATTACTATTAGCGAATTGCATATTAATCCGACACTAAGCAGCTTAGGTTCTATCGACTTAACAGTAACAGGAGGAGTTGGCTCATATGCATATGAATGGTCTAATGGACAAATTACAGAAGACATTACGGATTTATCAGCCGGTCTATATAATGTCCTAGTAACTGATAATAACGGTTGTGAAATGGAAGAAACCGTTTCATTAGCTAACAAGATTACATTTGGTGGTATTAACTCAACGATATCGCAAAATCAAAGTTTCTCTTTAAGAGAAGATCCTCGAGTAGTTTTAGTATCACCAAACCCTAGTCAAGGTTCTGTATTGATACAATGGGATCAGGAATCAGAAATTAGTATGGTTAGAATTTTAAACTTTGACGGAACTGTTGATAAGTTTAAAAAGATTTTCAATAACCAAACAGAATTAGAAGTACACGATTTACCTAGCGGATCATATAGAGTTATTCTAACAAACAAATATGGATACCAAATCACAAAAGCATTAACAGTACTTTAATTAAATAAAATAACTTATAAAAAATCAATATCATGAACTCATTAAAAAATATAATAGCAATTGTAGGGGTATTTATCTCTACAATTGCTTTCACTCAAGACAAGTTGTGGATAACTATAGACAATCAAAACGATGTACCTACATTAACTAAAAACAATAATCAGTTAACAATTGGTAATGAAACGCTACAAGGTTTAATAAATGAGTTTGGTATTGTTAACTTCCAATTAGCACTACCTAGTTCTAGAAAAGAACATCTTAAAAAAGTATATGAAATTACAATCGAAGGAGATGTTCAAGGTTTATATAAAGTATTGTCAGAAGAAGGTGTTGAATGGACAAAGCCTGAGTTTGCCCCTGAATATGAATTACTACACACGCCGAATGATTATAATATCGAATTCGGAGAGGATTATGCTTTAGATATGATTAGAGCAGAAGGTGCCTGGGAATATTCAACGGGTGACACGAATGTTGTGATCGGTATTTCAGATGGTAATTACTTCTTGAATCATGAAGAGCTAGTAGGCGAATATACTTACGTCGCCCCCAATATTACCTCACCATATTATGAACATGGAACAGCAGTTGCTGCATTGGCAGCTGGCAACACGAACAATGGAGTTGGTAAGAGTTCAATTGGTTATGATTGTAAGTTGAGCTTAGTTGGGATGAACTACAACCAGGTATTGGATTTGTCGTACATGGGTGTTCGTGTCATCAATTTGAGTTGGTCTTCGGGATGTTGGTTCAATCAATATACGCAGGATGTAATTAACGAGTGCTATGATAATGGGACAATAATTGTCGCAGCAGCGGGAAATGGATCTACTTGTGGAGGGGCATCAAATTTAGTATACCCTGCAGCACATGATCATGTTATTGCAGTGTCAAGTGTTGGGCGATATGATAATCATGAAGACGTTATCGGAGACTCAACTACTTGTCACCAACACAATAGTGAAGTAGATATAGTCGCACCAGGTTATAATGTACCATTAACTGCAGGTTTAGGATGGTATTTAGGGGCTTGGGGTTCATCTTTCGCAGCACCTCAAGTATCAGGTACAATAGGGTTAATGTTGTCTATCAAACCTTGTTTAACTTACGAAGCCGTACTAGAAATTTTGCAATTGTCATCTATTAATATTGATGCACAGAATCCAAATTATGTAGGGCAATTGGGTTTTGGTAGATTAGATGCAGCAAATGCGCTAAAGATTACATCTGAATATCAAGGTGACAATGATTGCGATGGTGTTCAAATTAACGATGATGAAGAAAATACCACAGTTTATTCTGATTATGGTAGTGTTGATTTCAATAGTCAATATGCTTCGATTGAAGATTTAAGTATTAACAATATTAATATATACCCAAATCCTAGTAACGGTATTTTTAATATTGAATTAAATAGCAAAAATATAATAAGCGGTGTTATTATAGATCAAACCGGGAAACAAATATATAATATAACGAATGATTTGAATAAATTTAAAATCAATCTTAGCACATTTAATCCTGGTATATATTTTATGAGACTTCTAGATATAAATAATAACTATATAGTTAAAAAACTAGTATTAAAATAATTTCATGGTGATGGTTATATAGTTAGGTAAAGGGAGGCATAGATCTCCCTTTTTTTTTTATTTATAATATCTTTTACTTGTGCCGTCGTTATAAACTTCAATTACTAATCCTTTATATGTCTGATCAACTTCTTGTCCTAATAGATTAGTTATTTTAATAACCTCTTTATGATTTAATGTGTTGTCAATAGCAATAGGTCCATATTCTTTGCGATTGCCATCTATATCAATTTGGATTAATTGATAATAATTTATATCGTTTCTGAAACTGTTATCTATAACCTGATAAGAAAGTTCTTGATTGCTATTTCCTGCAGCTGGTTTAATAGATATAACAGACTTTTCATCAAAGTTACCATTTGTCGATCGTTGTAAAAGATAATAATCAGAATTTAATTCAGACGCAGTTTTCCAATTAATAACATTAACGCCGTTTATATTAGTAACAGTGAACGAAGTTAATTCTACTGGTAATAGTGTTGATGATTCAGTTAATTCAATATCATCTATCCACCATTCTTCTCCAGGCCTATTTACTCTACAATATAAATCTACTGCAAAATTAGTTGTACCGAATGGTATTTCTAAAACTATAGTTGAATATCCATCTCCTGTATTTGTACGATCTCCTCCTCCTGTTGGGGTATACACATCATTAACTCCATTTAAAGATTCAACTATAGTTGCATTTGAATTATAATCCCAATTGGCATTTCCATATCCACGTACTCGAACTTCTGAAGTATAATTAACACCGCCGTCGGTAGAAACTTGTACATCTACATAATCACCAGTATCATTTCCAGCTGCTGGATGAGTTGGATTGGAAATACTCTGTGCTGCTAATCTAAAACTAAATGTATATGTTTTATTAGGATCTAATGAGACATTTGGCATAACATACCAATCGGCTTCTGGAATATTATTACCGCTCCCGACTATTACTGCACTTGCTGGTGCTGATACTGACGTGTTCGTGTACCAACTCGAATTGGTACCAATCCACCAATTCCCGGCCCAATTCCAATCTTCCATGTAATCGTAATAAACAACAGTTTGAGATTTTACTGATAACGTTGATGCTATTAACAGTAAACATAGTACTAGTTTTTTCATAAAATATACTTTTTTTAATTATTAATTAATCACCAGTCCAACGATTAGATGGTCTTCCGGCAGAAGTAGAATATGGATCTATATCAACACTAGTGCTAGGTTTATATGTTGGTTTTGGATCTTCATAAAAATCAGCATCATCAATTGCAACGCCTTCTAATTTGTCAGCTTGATCAATAAGATTTTTGAGATAGTATTGAGATGGATTACCTTGTAAAGTTGTTAAGATCTTGTATAAATCTTGATCTCCCATATCTCCTTTATAAACAAAGTCGTTAACTAGTTCTCGGTTTGCAGCAAACCATTTAGCAATCTTCATTTTTGATAGTCTAGGAGCTCCTGCAGGATTTGGTTGTTCCATGATTTGTTTTGCTCGAGCAATTTCTTCTGCTACGATTTGTTGATGTTTTGGATTTGAAAGATCTAATAGTTTCATGTTATCCTTGAAGTTTTTTAATTACGGAATATATATCAACCGAAAAAGCATACCCGGCGCCGGGATCATTCCACAACGAACTAAATTTTAATCCGGTTTTCGATTCACAGTACGCTTGCAACGTGTCTTGAATTTCTTCAGATGATATATTCGATAAATGATCAAGAGTGGTTCTATCGGCAGGAATAAATCTGATTGTATTGTCTTTACCAGAAATAAGAAACTTGGCAGATTCACTGCTTATAGATATATGCGTTACATCCTCAGTTAAAAAATTAGACTGATCTTGCATTTTACGTTCGTATGCTGCAGTTGTATCAGCTATGGTAGGCAAAGAGCCATCTGCACGACGTTCCCACGCATATCCTTCTAATAGTGCTTTTAATTTCATTTATTTTAGGTTTTTCAATTTATACCGAGTCTTATTAATAAGAGTTATGATGTTATCAATTTGATTTTGTAGATTTGAATAATCGCCGACACTTGTTCTCATTTTATTAACATTGTCTCGTAGTTCATCAAAATATTTAATAACTGCTTCGGCACCAGTATATTCAACCATTTTATAAGATGTATATCCTTTAACGATGCCATGCTCTCCTTGAAAGTCTTCAACTAGTTCGTCTAGCAAAGGATCAATTCCTTCATAATATGCTTGAAGAGCTTTGTGTTCTGCATATGATTCAGTTTGCAGATGAAATATGTGAGTTTGTATCTGTGAACTCAACAACATGGATGCCATTTTAGCAAATTCCTTTTCCATTACCTTTTCCTAAATATACTAATAAACATATGCAGTGCAGACAATATCATCATGAAATATCCCAATGCTATATATTTGATTATTCGCATTCTTATTAATAAATATTAAAACACAAAAAAACCCAGGCCTAAACCCAGGTTTTCGAAACTAAAACGTCTAAGGTAGCAGACGTACGTTTAATTTTATTTTATTTTGATTACAAGTTCATCGTCTTGCAAATCGACTTTAAAATTTTCCGGCAATAAATTTTCCAAGTATTTTTTATAAAATTCAGTTCTATCAAAATCAGATTTCTCAGATTTCTTCTTTTCTTCTAATAATATAGTTTTTAACCGAATCATTCGTTATTATACTCGCATTCGTTTTCTAATCGTTTCAATTTTTTTATCGAGTCGTTCCAATTCTCCACCGTAATAATCAGCAATTGGTCCTCCTTCTGGTTCAGCTTCTTGTTCCATATCAAACATTAATTGTTGACGTTCAGCTTCCGCAGCTGCTAATTTTTCTTGATAGAAACGACTAATCTCTTTTCTTTGAGCATCAGCATAAGCCGGATTCTTAGGAGATTTCCAACCAGGTTGTTGAGTTGTTACATATTTTCGTTGTCTCATTTGATCCGGAGTATTCCAACGAGCGTCGATATCTTCGTCAGAAAGTTCATTCAATGATTCTTCATATTTCTTTTGAACTTCCCCTAATGTAGGAAGAGGCTTACCCGGCTCGCGTTCCCACGCAAATCCTTCTAGTAAAGATTTTAATTTTATTTTAGACATATCTATTTACCTTTTATATAAATAAATATGCCATATTAATATTTACCATTAATATATCCCCAAGTCCATGAAACTGATACTGGCGACAATTCAATCATGCTATTTGAAATTAAATTAACAGCTGTTGTTTGATAAGATGTCGGAACGGTACAAGATGTTGCTGTGTACACATTAATAGATGAATATTCTGCCTGAGAAAAAATTAAATTTCCATTTATTAAATTAGTATAAGCATCAGTTTTTTCAGTAACACAGTCTGTTTCGAAACTACTTCGAATTTTAATTGTATTCAGCAACACGTTTATTATATTACCCTGAGCTTTTGATTTAAAATCTGCATTTCCATTAGTTGCCCCGTTTGATAATGTAAACATTCCATTATTATAAGTTACTCCTTCTGGTCCGTCTATTTCCAATGACTCATCTGAGTTTGTTCCGTTCATTACTAAAAACTTATCGATTGTGCCGGCATAGTTCATATCAATATCAATTGCATCATCACCTTGATATCCAATTATAATATTGCTCACATTAACAGTGCCTCCAAAAAATTCAATTCCGTCATCCAAGTTTGCTACAACTTCTATGTTAGAGATAGTAGTACCTGTACCTACACCGCCAAGCGTTAAACCATTAATCTCGTTACCAGCACCTATTAAAGCACCTCCATGCCTAATTGAAATATATTCTAAATGGCCTGAGTTATCTGCGTCATCTGTTCCTCCAAATGCACCGAATGCATCAGAAGTTGGGATACCTTCGATCTGAGAAAGAACATCACCGTCTCCTGCAGATACTTTAGCACGTCCAAGCACAATAATACCACCCCAAAGACCTTGGTCAGTCTCATCAAGGTTTGTTCCAGTCAACTGTCCTGGTTGGATGTTATCCAAAACTGAAGTGAAGATAATTGGTGCAGAAGCAGTACCAACTGCATTAAGCATACCTCCTTGTGCAACAACAAGCGCAGAAGCAAGTGTACCTGTACCTTCTTCTCCTTTAACAATTGCACCTGGTTCGATAGTTAATGTTACACCATCTTCGACAACAACTTTACCTACTAACTTATAAACGTTGTTAGCCGTCCAAGTTTCATTTGCTGTGATCGCTCCAGCTTTTGTGATAGTCAGATCCACAACATTATACTCACAAGAACCATCTTCTGTTTGTGCCTTGGAATTATAATTAATAGCCGTTGGATCAGTGCACCCAGGCTTTTTACATGAAAACAATGTGACTAATGCTAAAACCGAAATTACTTGAAATTTCATTATAAACCTTTCTTTATAATAAAATAACATGAAAAATGCACTTACCAAAGGCAAATGCATTAATATAATAATTTAATAAGACGAGGATAAGATAATAATAATATATTATCGTACGTTAGTAAGCCCTTTCGGTGCAACCTCAGGTCCTACCCAGACACTCCTATTCTAAACCTCGCTCCGAGCGCATATTATTCCGTATGCTTGTTAGCTGCTTCACGTGTTCACGATGTGCCTCCAGCATTTCCCCTACTCGTTCCAAGTTGTTCAAATGAGGTGCTTCCAATTGACGCATATCTCGCTGAAAGTCTTCGGAGAACGTGTCTTCCTCTTGATCCGCTGCACGGAAACGAGGGTCACGCGTTACATTGGACTCTATTTCAGCGGAACCAAATGAACCGGTTCTGCGATATCGCTCTAATGCTTGTTCCGCTGCATCTGGGTCTTTGGTATAAGTCATTATGATGTCGAGTAAATCGTCGTCACTCAGTGCAGACTCTGTGATAATGTCTCGTAATTTAATCATTGTGTTTTCCTGTTATCGATTTAATATAAATATAGGTTTCCGCATCGATGCTGGAAACGTTGCACCTATACACGCTTGAACACGACGTCCACTACATCATCATAGGTAACTGTTTTGCCTTGCGCTAAATACGAATCTATCTTTTGCAGTTTAGATTGTGGGATATCGTGTGCTTCGGTTTTACCACCACTAACCCATCTGCGAATGCGTATCCCAGATCCCGCAGATTCAATGCTTTTAATGTTCAAGGCATCTGTTCCGAGCCATCCTTTCAAGTAAAGCGCGTATGTATAGGTTTTTCCTGTGGTAATGTTTCGTACCTCCACACGATTTCCTTTGCCTGGAACTTTGCGAATTTCGAGCTTGGATCCTCGATTTGTGGTGTATTGTGCTGTTTCTTGCAGATTCTTGGTGCCGAAGCGTCGCATATTCTCTTTAAGCTGATTTTTCATTGTGTTGCTTATTATAAAGTATTTTAATATAAATATGATACTATGTAACTGTTTTAATTTGTTATTACTAATATAATAAAAAAACCCAAGATTTTTTTATCTCGGGTCAATTATTTTTCAAAAAGTTATTAACAATTAAGTAGCTTTTTCAAATTCTATACCACCGTGCACTTCACCAATTGTGCTTTCAGGATCATATTCACCAGTAAACTCGGTGGCTTTAAACGCTTTCGATGGACTAACAATTATACCTAATCTATCCATAAACGATCGATTCGCTAAAGCTGGTGTACTTTTGTCTTTTCTATCAACCACCGATATATGAACATGTGGTACTAATTTTCCTGCAAATACTACATCCTTTTCAATGATAGGTCGTTTTTCAACCTTATCACCAACCACTGCATTTGCGTATCCGACGATTTTGTCTTTAAATTTCTTTCCGTTAATTTCCCATTCGAGATACTTGCCTTTTTCTTCAGCCTTATCACCATGTATAGACATGGATTTAGATCCATTACCTGTGTCCATTTTTACAACCATTTCTCCTATTCCAGGAATAGTTAAACATTCACGAAATCCACAATGTATTGTTGGACTAGTCCAATTTGCTTTATCTAAAATATAATCTAGAACAATAGTTCTAAAATCCTTTTTTGCAGCAGCTCGGCCATCACCTTGTCGTACGGAACTAGGTCCGGTTGATTCTGTTAATAGACTTTTTAGTTGTATCATTGTTTCCTTATTATACGCGGTTTTATATAAATATGATACTATTATAATATACGCTGTATATCTTAATAAAGAGCACCTATATAGCAAAAAATCGTTCCGTGCTAGAAAAATAGGTATAATAGAGCCTCGATCACCCGGTACCAGGGGGTGTTAATGAAACCCACCCCACCCCCCCGTTTACACCCCCCTAGCCCCCCTTGTTTTGACCCCTTACACACCCCCTACCCCATACCCTGTATTTTTAGAAGCAGAAAAGGGGCGTCGTTTCCGATACCCCCTAGACTCTCGTATATATGCTTCCCGCTTATACTACTCTGAATGCATACTGCACCTTGCGCTGATCTCTTGCTGTGGTCTTTAATAAGCGATCATTGTATCCCGGGTTGTCATATATGACTCCGTCTCGAATACACAATGCGTGACCGTGCACTTGAAGTATATATGTTCCCGTGGGATGCTGTTGATAAAACTT
>Ga0208547_1000036_pt1 | contig 58804 bp, 82 predicted proteins | sample DEB08_DNA_5_FD_185501 | JGI IMG/M metagenome (GOLD analysis project Ga0208547, IMG submission 185501) | Aqueous microbial communities from the Delaware River and Bay under freshwater to marine salinity gradient to study organic matter... | ecosystem: Environmental > Aquatic > Marine > Coastal ...
CAAGTTCTTTTGACATCTATACTCTTACAAGTATCAAGAGTATACCACAATACATGTCTCATGTCAATTGATAAGTCCTTTAGCATTCAAATATTGGAGAGTTTCTTTCATACTTCCAATGTGATCATAACCAATCGACACTTGTGGATATGTTGCTTCTATTCCAAACTCTTGTTCAAATGATTTTTGAGTGAAGTGAACATTAAGTTTATACTCTAAGAATTCTCCACCAAGAGATCTAAGAAGCATTGCTATACGTTCACACTCTTGACTACCATTACTATAAATTACTGCTGTGGTCATAATCGATTACGATACGTTTATGAGAACTTTTTTTATCTATAACTGTAACATATGTGGTAGTACCACCTAGAAGAGACTCAACACTTTTAATAAGATTTTTAGCAATTACTTTATTGGTTTCTTCCTTCCATTTTTTTTCATTTTCTTGTCTGGGATTAGTCACGTTGCCTCCAGTCTTCAGGTTTATCTTGTTTGAACCAGTCAGTAATGTCATCAGCACCATCAAATCCTGTTTTATAATTAGATGGGTCTGGATCTCCAAGTCCCATACGATTCATAAAGTCATCAATAGTTCCTTCTTCAATATCCTGAGCAGCTTGACGACGTGCTTTGTTCAACCAATCTCTAGCAAGAGTATGTGCCTTGGCAAGTTTCTCTGCCCAGATCATATCTTCCAAAGGCACCTGTTCTTTATTTGCAATGCATCTACAAATAGACTCTAGTCTTAGTCTGTATTGAGTTGATAGCATACTAATCCCGCAGTTTTAACTCAAGGTCTTCTAGTTTATGATACTCCATATGTGCTCGTTCCTGACGGACACATACGATGTCCAGAATGTCATTAACAATTATCTCATTGTCAACGTAGTCATCTAGGTACTTATCGATTGCTTCCTTCAAGTATCGATACCGATGCCATTCCACACTATAAGGTTTGTAATTCATAATTAAAGAACTATTTAGTTTTCTTATCGATTTTTACATACTTACTACGTTTTTTAATTTTGTAGCGAGCAATGTATTTTTCCAGATGTTCTTCGCACTGAAACCAACAGACTTTCTTTTCTTTTTCATCTGGATGTTCCAGACGGAATGGAAAAAGTTCATAAGGAAAAAGTTCTTCCTGAGTGAGTTCTTTTTTGTTTGGCATAATAAAAGAGTGAGATACTGCCCCGACTGGATTCGAACCAGTAACCTTGAAGTTAACAGCTTCCTGCACTGCCGTTGTGCTACAGGGCATTGTTATCAACTCTGGTAGTATAGAGTACAGGCAAGGAGGGACTCGAACCCCCAATCAACGCTTTAGAAGAGCGTGGCATTCTCCATTATGCTACTTGCCCAAGTGATAGTTCCTATTGCCGATAATCCTGAACTACCAAGGGGATTACCCAATCACGGACATTCAAAACAATTTCTTCAGTACTCATAACTAACCAAATTGACGAAAACCAGTTCCAGACATCCATCCACCAGGACCAGATTGAAAGTTTTCGGAACCACCACCCAACTCTGGCATTGGATCCAGTTGAGTTGTAGTCTTACCGCTTTTCGTAGCAATATTATAGATGACTTCGTGGATATTGTCCACCTCTTTTTTGGGAGGGACTTCTTCTTTTTCTGGAAGAAGTTGATTCTCTTCTTGCAGTTGTGCTTTCATACTCATCTGCTGCTTTTCAGAAAGTGGAGCAGGTCCAAACCAAGGATCATCTTTCAGAACTTTTGGTGCAGGAATACCAGTAAAAGGTTTGGTAAGTTTTTTAAGTGTTTGTAAAATCATGTCCATACGAGTTTTTTAGTGTAATCATAGGCATAAATTTCTCTATTGCCCTTGATTCCCCATCCTAACCAATAGTAAGCAGGAACCATATATTGTTGGACAGTTTGTCCACTGCCCTCAAACATAGGAAGATACCTCTGAAAGATGTCTTCGTTAATCATATAACGAGTTTGACCTTCAAGGGAAGATGGATCACAACCATATGCAGCACAGAAAGATCCAAGTCCATTATATCTTCCTAGAGTGGTCCACTGAATAAGACCATAACCACCACTATAGCAACGGTCATAAGGAACTCTAGCACCTCCCTCACATATGTTAGCACGGAAGTTGCTTTCCTGTTTAATGTTTCCCAGAATTGTAGCAAGGGCATTGCGGTCAGTAATTCTGGTTTCCTTTTGAAGTTCAGAGAGAATGTATTTTTCCTCAGGAGTACACTCCTCACACTTCCATTGTTTTTCTACAACTTCTATTTGAATTGCAGTCTCTTCGTCTTCTAGAATATCTACATTCACAACATCCTCAAGTTCATTCATTGTACTTGGAACAGCACATGCAGATGGAATTGAAAATGCTAAAATTGCAATAATAATTTTTTTAATCATTTCAGGTTACTTGTTAAAATAATCTTTACGATAGTATCTACCGAGAATGTTAGCATTATAAAACGCAGGAGTTCCATCTGTCAAGGACTCTGTGAGAACATTATTCAAAAACAACTGTCTTGTTTCCTCAAAGTTACATTTTCCTGCTGTGGAGTGTAGAGTAAGAATCTCCCGGAGAAAGGACTCCCTCCCATATTGCAATACATCCCCTTTAAGATCTGGACAACTTCCGTAGTATTTCTTCCAGTTACTTTCAGTCGTAACTCTTCTCCTCCCAGTACTATTTCTAGGCTTTCGTTTTGACCAGAAATACTTTCTACCGATATACTTTCTACCAGTTTCTTTGTTAGTAATGCGATAGACGAAACCGAAGTGACTGCCAATGTGATCAGAAGTAAATTCTTTGCCGTTGTAGATCCATGGATTTTCATAATCAACCATTCCAAAGTAGTCTTTAAGATAACTTTGTATATTTATCCTATCAACCTTAACAAAGATATTCTACATATGATCCTCATCTTCGTCAAGCCAGAGTCTCATATTCGCAAGGGAATCATTCCAGTCGTCTCCCCATAGGTCAGGGAGAGGACGTGAATTGACCACAGGATTGCTTATAGAGAGATCCGTCAGTCCATCTACCTCGGACTTGCTCTCGACGATTACAGGCGTTTCTGGGGCATCCTGCTGCTGCCATATCCCTATTGCCTCATTATCAACCTTTGATTCTTCCACGAGAGAAAATAGATGCAAAAAAATAAGGTTAAAAGGCGGTGCAATTTTCGCACACCACCTCTTAACCTTCTGAATCCAGGTCTCTTTTTCTTTATCAAAGACTATCTCAAAGTTTAAACCCGCTGAACGTGTCTTTTTTAACATCTTGTTTGATTCCACCAACTATGTAACTCTCGTTTTCCGTCTCTTGTGGAGCAACTTGTAGTCCCTTTGAGGAGATCCAATGTTGCGTCCAGGGAAGAGGATTATTCTTCGCGGAAACATCATACACAGGTTTCATGCCAATCGCTTTAAGTCTACGATTTGCAACCCATTCAACATATTGTTTGAGCAACTTATCATTCAGACCAATCATACTACCGTCTCTGAAAAGATAATCTGCCCATTTCTTTTCTTCGTTTACAGCACGATCAAACATCGCATAAGTCCACTCTTCCTCCTCCTTGGCAATCTTTGCCATCTCGGGATCATCACCTTGTTTCCACTTGTTCATAATGTTTTGTGTTATTGCCAGGTGCTGGTTCTCGTCTCTTGCAATAAGGGAGATGATCTTAGCCGACCCCTCCATAAGTTTAAGTTCACCAAATGCAAAAGAACAAGCAAAACTGACATAAAAGCGAATGCCTTCAAGGATATTGACATTTGCAACTGCTCTATAAAGTTTACGCTTCAGTTCATAACGCTGCTCTCTAAAGTTTCCTGCACCCTCTTGTGCATGAACCCAATCACTACTATTTCCATAATGTTGAGCAGAAGAAATGAAGTCATCGTATGATTCTGTCACACTACGTGCGCGTTCCAGAATCCTTTCGTCCGAAATAATCTTATCCAAAACTTCAGTCGGATCAGAATATACGTTCTTGATGATATGAGTATATGAACGACTATGGATCATCTCCATAAATCCCCATACTTCCATACATGCCTCAAGTTCAGGAAGAGAACAATACGGCATAAATGCCATACTAGGTCCTCTGCCCTGGACAGAATCAAGCATGATCTGATACTTCAGGTTTGAAGTATATATGTGCTTTTGCTCTGGGCGAAGTGTTTGATAGTCTCCTCGATCTTTTTGTAAGGAGACCTCCTCAGGTCTCCAAAAGTATCCTAATTGTTGAGTTGTAAGTTTTTCAAAAACCGGATATTTAAAAGAATCATATCTTTGAATACCTAAGGGTTTACCAAGAAACATTGGTTGTTTTTTGTGATCATGAACCTCCGTGTTGAAAACTGTCATTCCTTTGACATCACTATTAACATTATCATTCATTGAAATTTTAAACTGCACAGGATTCACACTCTCCCTCCTCTACTTGTGATAGTTCTTCGATTAAATCTTCAATTTTATTCTTTGGTTCGACTACCTCATCCGTTTTAATATCATATGTATTTTGATAATAGGATGTCTTCCAACCATAGCGATAACAGTTCAAAAAGTCATTTGCCATGATTGAAACTGGAACCTCATTGTCGGCATAGTTCTCTGGATTGTAACTCCAATTTCCACTAATTGCTTGGTCAAAAAACTTTTGAAGGACCGAAACAACTTTGATGTATCCATCATTACTCTTCATGTCCCAGAGAAGCGTGTAATTGTTTTTAAGAGTCGTGTATGAAGGAACAACTTGTTTGAGTGGACCTTTCTTTGACTTCTTAATGGACAGGTAGTCTCTAGGTGGTTCGATTCCGTTTGTTGCGTTTGACACAACGGAACTGCTCTCCGAAGGCATCTGTGCGGACAATGTGCTGTGTCGGAGTCCGTGTTCCAAAATGGACTGTCTAAGATTCTCCCAATCATGCTCATACTGAATACTGGTAATCTCGTCAACGTCCTTCTTATATGTATCGATTGGAAGAATCCCATCAGAATACTTAGTGCGTCCAAAGTATTCACAATGTCCCTTCTCTTTTGCAAGAGTATTTGATGCCTTCAGAAGATAGAATTGGAATGATTCAGAGAGTCCGTGAACAGCATCCCACGCCTCCTGAGAGTCGTATTTGCATCCAAGTTTGGCAAGGTAGTGGGCAAGACCAATGAAACCAATTCCAAGCGATCTACGTGCCTTTGTAGCAATCTCTGCTGCTTTGATGGGATAGTTCTGATAATCAATCAATTCATCAAGAGCACGGACAGATAAGTCACAGAGATTTTCTAGTTCTTCATCAGACTTAATCTTACCAACGTTAATAGCAGAAAGAATACAAAGTGCAATTTCACCAAACTCATCATCGATATGATTGAGAGGATATGTTGGAAGAGTAATTTCCTGGCACAGATTACTCATCTCAATTTTATCTTTGAATGATGAGTGTGTATTGCAATGGTCAATATTCATAATATAGATACGACCAGTCTCTGCTCTCTCCTTTAGAAGGTCCAGAATAAGCTCCTGAGCACCAACTGCCTTTTGAGGAATGTCTGGGTCACCCTCGTAAGCTCTGTATAGATCATCAAATCCAGGAGTACCAAAAGCAGAATACAATCCCGGAACATCGTGTGGCGAGAATAACGTGATGTGTTCATTGTTGATGAATCGTTCATAGAACAATTTGCTAAGTTGGATACTGTAGTCCAATTTACGAACACGATTATCTTCTGTTCCTTTATTATTCTTAAGAACAATAATGTCCTCTATTTCTTGGTGCCAGATTGGGAAGTGGACAGTCGCGCTTCCACCTCGAATGCCATTTTGAGTGCAGCATCGGACAGTTGCCTCAAACTTTTTGAGGAATGGTACAACACCTGTGTGTTGAACTTCTCCGCCTCTGATTTTACTGTTGATGCCACGGATTCTACTTGCGTTGATGCCGATGCCCGCCCTTTGTGCAACATATCTGCCGATAGCCATATCACTAGTAAAGATACTATCGAGGGTGTCATCGACATCAATAAGCACACAGCTAGCAAATTGTCGAAGTGGAGTTCGCACTCCTGCCATGATAGGTGTGGGAATGTTGATTTTGTGCTTTGAGATTGCGTCGTAGTAGCGTCTGACATAATTGAGTCTCGTTTCCTTTGAATAGTCTTGGAAAATAGTAAGAGCAATCATCACGTACATAAACTGGGGAGTCTCATAGACCTTTCCACTTGAACGATCTTGAACGAGATACTTATCCGCAACCTGCCTTAAACCAGCATAAGTGAACAACATATCACGTTCATGATCAATCCAGTTATTTACCTTTTCAATCTCCTCCAATGAATACTTAGAGAAAATCTCTGCATCATAGACTTGCATTGTAACACATCTTTGAATGTGATCTTTGAGATGTGGGAACTCCCAGATCTTTCCAAAGAGTTGTTTACGAAGAGCAAATAACAGAAGACGTGCGGATACAAATTGGTAATTTGGATTCTCCAAAGAAATCAAATCACTTGCAGAACGAATCAGAATCTCCTGAATCTCATCAGTTGTGATTCCATCATAAAATTGAATGCCAGAATTGATCTCAACCTGAGAAGCAGAGACTCCTGAGAGTCCTTTACATGCTACGTCCACCATCAAATGCATCTTCTCAAGATCCAGAGATTCAATTCTACCGTCTCTCTTTTTTACTTTGATACCATTACTCATATCTTTTTCCAATAATTGAATTTAATTTTTGCCTGAAGACTACTGTATACATTTGATTCTACTACACTCTGAACATCCAGTCCAGACAGAACCATATCATTGATGTCCTTTTCCATGATTGATGTAGGCCAGATAACCACCTTGTATCCCTTGTCGATAACTTTTGATATACGATTTACAATCTCTTTATTTCTTGGTTCGTTATCATAGACATAAACAGGATTTTCAATATTCCATTCATTAACATCGACATCAGCACCACACATGGCAATTGAGTTATCAATGAAGGTACTATCGAATGGTCCTTCTGTAATGTAAACGTTAGATTCTTTATTGATATTATCTAGACCATAGATTTTCGGTTCATTTTCTTTAAGCATCACGGTTATGTATTTAGTGGGAGAGTAATCAATAGATCTTCCCTGAAATCCAATCAACCTTTTGTCTTTATACAGAGGAATGATAATCCTATCTTCATCATATTTCACATCATCAAATGTTTGCTTTATAGAGTTTGTAAATTCTTTAAACCTCTCAGCATAATAGAACTTGGTGGGATCAATATTTCTCCTCTCCAAATATTCTTTTGCTCTTCTGACTTCACTTGCTTTTGGTAGTGAACTCTTGATAGGATCTTTTACGAATCTTGGTTTTGATGACTCTACGATTTCTGAAATGACTGTTGGAGAATCTGCAGTAAAACCTTTTCCACTAAATCCCGCTTTAAATTTTTCTAATGTGTATTGCTTATACAACTCCACATCAACTTTCTTTATAAAGTTGTTAAAGGACAGAGATGCTCCACAATTGTGACATTTAAAATTTGTATTATTCTTTACAACGTAAAAATATCCTCTTGCTTTGTTCTTATTCCTTTGGGAATCTCCACAAATTGGACAACGAAAGTTATATAGATTAGACTTTACTCTTTTAAATTTCTGTAGTCGAGACGATACTAGACCGATATATTTACTATCGACTTGATCCATTAAAAAGAGATGCCACTGGCGTTACTATAGCACTAGAACCCGAAGACATCAAGGGTTTTAAGACTTTTATAGCATTTGGATTTGTTGTAACTACAATCAATCCAAGTGTTGCGAGTGCAGTCCACATTTTTCGTTCAAGTGATTGTAGTCTTGAAGTGACGAGGTTGTGATCGCCGTCCATTTTATCACGGAGTTTGTCAATTTTATCAAATAATACAGCGTCCGAGTCTTCTTGTTTCGTGATTCTTTCTTCATGGACGGCAAGCATCCTACTAACATTATTATTTACCTCACTTAACTTTTCTATGGCAGTATCTATCTTCTCCACAACCACAGAAAAATCTGTTACTTTTTGTTCCAGTAGAGCAATTTTTACTTCGTTATTGGTTTCCATTTCCGAAATAAGGGTTAAAGTCCATCAATTTACGCATTGATTTTTTTTCTTCCCTTTTCTTTCTCTTCTTTGTAAGTTTATCCAGATATTTTCTGACGTATTTTCTTCTTCCATCAATTTTAACGGGGGGTTGATCTGGGGGAAGACCAGCAATTTGCCCCGAGGATGCTGCATTCGTTGGAACTTCTTCTGATACGGAAAACTCATGATACATCGCATTTCGAAATGCATCAATAATTTTATCGATTTTATCCTTTTCCATGATAGATTTTTTGAAGTTCCTTTAAACAATCAAGATCAACTTGTATATCATGAATATCCGTTTTAGGATATTCCGGCAATCTATTTAAAAATATTATAAACGATTTCAATGAAGACCAAAGTTCTGGTTCAATCTTATAAAAAAGCATTGGCGTTGCTGCCTCACCAAAAACATTGTATATCATAATAAAGTGATTCAAAAGAAGATGAGTCTTTAATTCACCAGTCTTTTTATATTTTTTAAGGTGTCGCTTAACGTACTTAAAGTGATTTAAATCTTTATCAAAATCATCCTTCGATACAGCCTGTGGATTATCGTAGTTTTGAATTGCAAATAATAAAAAGTTTTTATCATTAAGTACGTTAAAATTCATTACATCAATCAATATTATTTCGAATCATCAAACATCTGTTGGATAATTGATGCTGCCATCGCCAGTTGAGATGCCGGACATCGCAACAAGAATCTCCTTCTTAACTCTCAGGTTACCATGAGTATCAACATAGGTGGTGACGCCGACCCAACCTTCACCATCTAAACGATATGAAGATGTGGTCGATCCATAAGCAGCAGTTCTTCCTTCACTAATACCATATACAAGACTATCTTCAGTTCCGTAAGATGCCTCACTATATTTTGAGTCAAATACACTTGACTTAGGAAGTTGTGATACGGTGAAATCGGTTGCAGCAATGGCAGCACCACTCAGACCCATGGTAGAAGCAATGGTGAGTGATTCTGAATTAGCAATACTTGCAATTACAGCATCGCCAAAATAAACTCCACCACGAATACCAAAACGAATTACATCACCCTCTGCACAACCACCGGCAATACCAAATGAGGTTCCTGTCCCCGTCACGACTCTCGTGGAATAATTAAGTCCAACTGTACCAGTTGACCCCACATTGTCGTCATTTCCCCAAAGTGCCATTTTTTTCTGTCCCTAATTTTATTGCTAAGAATATTTATAAAAATAGGAGACCTACAAATTTTTAAGTAATCAAACAGTTTCTCTAGATCTGATTGCTTTGGAGACAACTTCTAAGAGTTGATCATCCATATCAGTCTTGGTCAACTTAACCGCTTTAGAAAGAATAACAAGACAGATCTCAATGAGTTTCTCACCGAGTTCTTCATTTTCTGGAATCTTTGATACAGCATCGGAAATTACCTTTGATGCAAGTGGAAGTAGAAATGCTAACATGATAAACCTCAATATGGTTATATTTTATATATGATTTATTCAATCAAATCTTGAAGTTAGTTGTTCTTTTGCTCTTTTAGCAGCAGAACGTCTTATGTCAACTTTTTGAGCAGGCGACTTAGGTCCACCCAATTCACCAGCAGCAGGTGGTTTTTTACCTTTTACCTTTTCTTTTTGTCCTTCTGGACGACCTTGCATACTACGCAAGGTTTTACTTACATTTTGGAATGCCTTGTTATTCTTCATGCTTCCGCCTGGAACTCTTTCCTTACCACTCTTAAAACTTTTACCAGTTTCTTGTGCGTAACGAGTTGCTTCATCAACTTCCTTTTTATCTGGAAGACCTTTATGCTTGGTGGATGCAAAATCTTTAGCATCCTTATTCTTCATTGAGGATACTGCTTTTGCAACCTCTGATGAAGGTGCAGACATATCACCCTTCTTAACAGCATGAACCATACCCATGAAACGTTGCTGTGCCTTACTGACTGCCTTCTCCTCAATCACCTCATCCTCAGATTCAACTTCTTCGTATGCATGACCAGCAGGAAGTTTACCTGCTTTTTGCATTTGGAGTCTCTGACGATCAAGCATTTGTTGCTTCTTCATCATTTTTTCTCTTGCAGCAATCGACTGCTTCTTTTCCGATTCTTCGTTTCCTTCACTAACATCAGTCAGTCTTTCTGCTGCTTTATCAGCAAGATTGGAAACTCTCTTAGCAACTCTGTAAAGACCTTTCTTTACACCCTTTCTAACTCTCTTTCCTTCCTTACTATTGTATGCTTCCTTTCCTTTCTTGTAGGCTTTCTTCATAAAGGACTTCACTCTATCCATTTTGCTTCTCTTAACCTCATTACTATCATGACCAACCGTAACTTTTGCTTCATCAAGAATAGACATCTCAATATCAATTAACTCAATGATTGCCTTTCTTACTTCCAGAAGGTCATAACCCTCAGCAAGAATCTCTTCGTAAAATTCTACAACAACACTTTCAATCAGTTCGTCACTGATGTGGTAGAAATCAACGTCAAGAACATCATCAAAGACTCCAGAGAATTCTTCCATCTCAAGAAGTTCTCCACCCAGATTTTGAATGGACTCATTCATTCCTGAGTTTGGATGAATTTTAATTTTGTTTTTAACTTTCTTTTCTTTGACTTTCTTATCCATTTCATCTGCAACTTCACTAAGAGAATCTCTCCATGAATAAAATCCCTCAATCTTTACTTTTGTTTTAATTTTTTTCTTACCATCTGCAGATGGTAAGTATTCACCAAATCCTTTTTCTTTTGCATCATCATCATCAACATCACCATCAACATCAGAGTCAACTCTCTTTGTTGCCTTTGCTGACATTTTTTTCAGATCCTTATCGGGAACTTCAACTTCTTCTTTACGTGAAGCAATTGCAGAACCAATTGCCTTACGACGCTTGTGAAGATACTTATCAGTCTTATCTACATCACCATCATTATCAATATCTTTATCTTCCTGACCTACTGGATCTAATTTTCCTTTCTTCTTTTTATCATCATCCTTTACTTTACCCTCTCCGGTCATCTCAACAGAAGAAATAGTTGGGTTAGAACGTAAACTAGCAATCTTTTCTCTGCTTGCACTTCTTACATAAGTCTTTCCAGTTTCCTTATCCCTTACACGAACTTTATACTTTTCTTCTTCTTCATCAACTCGTTCTAGTTCTTCACTAATCCCAAGTTTTTCTCTGACTGCTTTTATCTCTTCACCAGACATTCCACTCTTTCCACTGTATTTGGAGAATGCCTGCTTTACATCAACACCAGATTTCTTTGCTTTATATCTAATATCGTAGACTGCCTGACTAACTCTCTTAGCAGAGTCTTCCTCGGATGTCCCTCCCTTCTGTACCTTTTTACCTTCACCACCTGCTTTAAGTTTAGGTTCAAGAACCTCGGCAACATAAACAGAAGAGATATCATTTAAAATGTTGTTTGACATTTTTCAACTACTTTGTCTTATTTCTATACTTATTTATGAAATTCTTAATTTCCTTAACACCCATAAGATTCATTACATATTCTCTATGTTCATCAGTTCCAACTTCTCTCTTATCAGCAGTCACTCCCGATGGAGCACTATTGTTTACAACTGCTTCGGACACATCCTTAATCCAAGACTTGAACATGATGTCATCTTCAGTTACACAGATCAGATAATTTGCACCACGACGAATCACTCTACCGACGAGACCAGTGTTTAAATTTTCAACTAACTCACCAATACCAAACAAGTTTTTCTTAAAATAGTTTTCGCGAAGATTATTCAAATCCAACTTAGGAGCAATCTCCCATAAGTTCCATCCTTCTTCAACTTTCATTCTTTTACGAACTGTTGCCATAATCATCTTAGCAGTCTTATCATCTACATGCTTTGGAACACCTGTGCGAAATGTTTTGAAATCATTTTCTACTGCAGCCTTACGCATTTTAGATGCAGACATTCCTTCTATACCTTCTGCATCAGGGTCTCTATCTCCAGCAGAAACAGTCTCCATATCTGAAAAATCAAATATTTTTCCATTATAAGAATCTGTTTTTGAAAACTCTTTGACTCTATCTGCACCAACAACGATACGAACTTTAGTATATCCGTCTTGATATGCTTGCTTTAGAGCATCATAAACAGTTTTAACATTTGGATCATTAACAATATTATTAGAATAATCAGGAAACATTGTTTGCATTACTTCAATCTTTTCGTCAGGATCTAAAGGATTCTTTTTAGGATCTACTGAACGAGAAGGATAGATTCTTAAGTCCCCCTTTCCTGCTGCCTTCTTTGCCTGTTGGAAAAGTTTTTCATGTCCAGTTGTAGGGACATTAAATCTACCAAATGTTAAGGTGACTTCTCCGCGATCTTCTTTTTCTGAACCATCTGCATTGGTAGGAGCAGGCATTCTTCGTGGAGTGCCATTAGCAAATTCTCCAAACTCACCCCGAGGTTGAACCTGTTGCTGTGCTGGTTGTGATTTTGTTTGAGTAGCAACAGGTTGTTGATTATTAGCAGTCCTCTGTTGTGGAGGATCTTGCTTACCCAGTCTTTGATTTTGATTATAAAATTTCAGCCTTCCTTTCTCGGTCTTTGCAACAAACTCTCCATCCTTATCATACCATCCACCATGACCATCAGTCGTCAAACCAAGTCTCTTCGCTTGCATGACTGCTTGCGACTCTGTTGCTTCCGAGAAAAACTGACTGAATCCTTTCATTATTTGCACTTATAATATATTATTTATTTCTCTACGCCTTTGTACCCTGCAGGGGTTTTGTCCCAGTCCTTTGTTGCGGTGAAGTTTGCTCTGGAGAATTCAAGACGATCAACCAGTTTGAGTGCCTTACCAGACCTAATCGCAACGAACCCTTCTGGCGCAGTAACTTTATACCCAGTATCCGTGCGGAGGAATGTTCCAAGCGTTTTAACCTTCTCCAACTTCTTGATAACGATACTTTTAGCTGACTGTAAATTAAGATACGATGCAATCGTGAAGTAAATAGCGCGTTTATTTGACTCAATAAACTTGAGCCCGTCTTCTTGGATTTTGACATACTTGTTCTTTGCAGTGACTGTCTTTTTCAAATCAATCTCTTTCTGCAGAAGAGTCCTGTAGTAACCTGAAAATTCTTGTATGACACGGTTTACATTGGGGATACTCTTACCCTGCCGAATGTATGTGTTGAAAAATTGTTTAAAGAGTGTAGACAGAAGAAACTTTCCTTGCCCCGTTTCTCCTAAAATATTTAGGAATTTTGATGCTTGCTTCAACGACCCTTCTGCCTTATTTAAAGCAGCAGTATATTTTTGCAGTTCTGCTTGTGTGAAAACTGCCTCCCCACTTGCATCCGAGAAAGTAGCAGTTGCTACATAAACATCAGAACTTTTGTTAAGGTTTGTAATATTTACACCAAAACTTGCATTCATTTCTGCTGTTGTTGGTCCACTATACTCGGTGTGGAATACAATTCCGAGTTTTGCTCTTGCAATTTGCTCTCCCAGTTCAGACTTTTCTGGAACAGCATAGACAATTGTATTTGGTTGGAAAGAAATCATTCTCTCTCCACCAATAGATGCTACCTTTTTGTCGTTTGTAAATAGCAAATCACCCTGAAGAACACCTTTGATTCCCAGTTTAGGAAGATACTTAAGACAATCTTTTAGTTTGTCTGCAAGTTGACCAGAATAATTTTCGTCAACTTGCTCCACACTATACATCTTTTTAGGATTAGTCTTGGCAAAAACAGACTTAGTTCCTACAAAGAACTCACCATTCTCAGGATCTATACCACAAATTACAGCAGGAGCACCATCCCACTTAGTTGTTACTCGGATAGATGATGTTGGTTCGGTAAGCATCTCTCCGAGTTCTTTCAGAAAGATAATGGCATTCTTACCACCCTCTACTCCATTGTTCAGGATATCGTCTTCTAGGTGTTCTAGGTGAGTGTTTTTTGCCATGATCTTATTATAGGGCAGAGTGGGGCAGAGTCGGGGGCAGAGTGGACAGTTTATATAGTGTCAGTAAATCTTGAGAAAAGGACCGTTAGAATCTCCAAATTCTTTCTTTGCTCCATAGTAGAGAGCAGTACACCACTCAGACATTTTCCCCTTCTTATCAATTTGCATCCATATATTTGCCCACTCCAAAGCAATCAACTTAGAAGAAAACCTACCACCAGAACTTCTGTCTGCCTTATCGGTTTCATATTGAATTGCATAGTCTATGACTGCTTCAATACCTTCAGCAATCTTCTTATTATTTTCATATACAGCAATTTCACCAAGATCTACCATTGGATAACTCTTCAATTTATTATATAATCCAATCCAATATTTCTTATCAGAATCATTCCATTTTCCCACTGGAGGAATATTTGGATGCTTTGCTGCTGATGTTGGACGACTTAATCCAACACTAGAAAGAAATTTATCTAAAGCAACACTAGAGACTTTTCCAAGTTTTGCTCCAGCATCTTTTCCTTTTGGAGTAAGATCAGTTTGTACTAGATTTCTTTCTTTAGAGTATTGGAAGTTTCTGGATTGACCATGAATCTTTCCACCCTTCTTGGTCTCCATATCAAATCCTAACTCACCAGTATCAAACAAATAATTTTTCTTTTTACCCAAAGTCAAATCACATTTTAAAGACTTATCTACTACATTAATTTCTTCAGGTTGTCCAGATTTACCTCTTGCATTTGCAACTTCTACACTTGCAGTTTTTTTCTTAGCAGCAATTGCTTTCAAAGAAACTCCAACCAAAACTTTCTCATCAAGTGCTTCTCTCATATATGCATTGAGTAGAGTAAGTTTTGCGTCACTACTCATTCCGGGAATGTTTGTGAGTTCGCGAATAGTCCCTTCAATAACTCTTCTTTGACTCTTCTTTACAAGAACAATATCCATAGGGTTCCATCTATCCTTTACAGATACCCCACAATCCTTCTTTGCAATACCCTCAATGTAAGGCATAATACCACTATCTCTAGAGTATTCATAACCTTTGCTCGAACCCAAAAACTTTTTTAACGCCTCAGTCTGTTTTCTATATGTAGTTTTCCACTCGGGACCATATCCATCATATATCTTCTTCATTTCTTCGTCTGAAGGTTCCTTGCCTTTCTCAATCACGGACTCAAAAAAGAATCTTGATCCATTTTCTTGCTTGGCAGTTTCTTTAGCGTCTGTTGCCATGTTTTTATTTTTATTTATGGAGAATAGGAGACTCGAACTCCTGACAGCCTGCTTGCTTTTTATGGAGAATACCAGAGTCGAACTGGTGACTGATGCTTGCAAAGCATCCGTTTTACCACTAAACTAATCCCCCGATATAACCATTATATAGAAATTCAAATCAGATGTAAAGGATCACTTCTTATGTCTTCCAGTATCAAGATAAAACTCATACATTTCATCCCAGGTGTAATCAGAAAGATCATAACCTTCTTCTACCAGAGCATCTACCCAGAACTCAAACTCTTCTTTCTTAAGTGCTGCTGCTCTTCTTGCTGCTGCGTTTCCACTTCCAGTTTTGAGACCAGTAAAGTTGGATTTTACTGGGGTCTTAGCAACTTTTAGATTAGGAGGAGTTCCGCCATATCCATCTACATTAGCACGACCAATGTGTCTGATTTTAGCAACATTAGCACCTTGACCAGGCTTTGCTCTACCAGAAGCAGTAGTGCGCTTAGCAATCATTTCTGCTGCTTTTGCTTTGCCCTTTTCGCTGGTGATTGCTTCATCAAGGATAGAATCAACATCCTCTTCATCGAGAACATTAACCATCATCCATTGTGCATCTTCAAAACTTTTCGCAATACCTTCTACTTGAAGATACTCAAGGACTGTATCAAAGATATCAAGATCTTCTTTCTTGAGGTTTGCTTTACGATATTCAAGATCAGCACGGGTGCCTTTATCCATCTTACCCTGAGACTTGGGCTTGGTCTTACCACCTACGTCAGGTTGCATACCAGGGTTTGCTGCCTTGACTCTGCGACCATGAGTGTATTCGGCACCACTCATCTTGGAGTCACCAGAGACCATCTTACCACCTTGGGAACGGGAGTCAGCATACTGCTTATCAGTCTGACCGTGCTTACCCTTGTAGAGTTCTTCTACGTACTCTACTTCTTCTGGACGAAGTGCTTTACGACGCTTTTTCTCAATCTGTTTACGAGTAAGAACTTCACCCTTACCACGATTAGCATCAGGGTCGTAGTTATTAGGAGGAGTATAGTTACTTCCAAAAGATTTAATGTTAGATCTTACACGAGCAGTATGTTGCTTATTGCTCATACGACGTGAGTCTTCATCAAACTGCTCAACTTCTCGGGGAGCGTAAACAGAAGCATATGCTTCAGACAATTCTTTATACAGTCTACTGTCCATGGTAATACATTTTAGTTCCTAAAATATATTTATAATTTAAAATTATTCAAATATTCTTTTTCATTCTGATACGGAACGATTTTACCATTTTTTATTTTTATGGCATAGACTATTTCGGGAATCAACCATTGGTCCACTCGGTAGCAATACTTCCAATTTACAGGTTGAATACAGTTCATTACCACAACTTGAAAGAATGCTACCAGGTGAATCCAAATTGTTAGCATATCTATTGAGTCTCTTCTTCGGTATCTTTTTTCTTGTTAAAACCAAAAGGTCCTTCGCTTTCTTCCATTTTTAATCTCAATGCAACTGCACCAATAGATTCTAGAATCTTCAGAATATCTTCTGTCTTTGCACCATCTCCAAGTTCTTTGGCAACGTACCAATACTTTGGCCAGAAAGTTTCACCAGCCTTTTGATAATCTTCAACTGACAGTAGTTTCATTTTTAAGTACCTCTTCAATTTGTGTGTCTAGTTCTTGAATTGCTTTACGAATTTCTACTGTTCTTTCTGATGGAAATTCATAACTGTCTTGTGCCGTGCTACGAAAAAGCGTATCACGAATCACTGCTGCTTGTCGCAGTTCTAAATTAATAGTAATCACAGGTCTCCCTCTTTACGGTTTTCGGAACAATGGACATCAAATTGTCCTCCCGGATAACGTGCTATGAGTTTATCCACATTCATCTCAAGAATTTCATCAAAGGTTGTATCAAGTGCCATACATGCTTGAGCAAGATACCAACAGATATCACCCAGTTCACGTTTCATATGGAAGACATTCTCTTCATTATAAGGTTTACCCTGGAAGAGAATCTTCTTCACAACTTCAGTAAACTCTCCAGACTCAGCAGTCAAACCAAGTGCTGCAGTAAGAAGTTGAGTTACATTGCAATCTTCAATTTCGAGAGTATTTGTACGAGAAAGAAATACAGCATAGTTCAGTGATGGTTCACTGGTCACTCCTTTCACAAATTCAACATACTTTGTAGTATCAACTTGTTGTGTCATAATTAAAACTTAATTCCCCCAAACTTACTTTTAAGTGATTGCTGTTCTTCAGCATTATTATATTCTGCATCTCCCATATTGTCAATCATATCTTCCTGAGCAGTTTGCTCACAATCATACAATCTCATTTTTGCACGATCAATGCCAACAACAAACCTCTTATTTACTGTGGGGTCATTGTATCTGTTCTTAAGTTGCTTCACCATAATCTGTCCTAGGGATTCAAGTTCCTCAGTGCTAATAAGGGCAAACATAAGATCAGCAGTAGCAGGGAGACCAAAGGACTCACTAGTGTCAGTAATGTCAACGTCAGAGCTACCATAACCGCTACGAGTGGTCTGGGTGGCAGATACGATAGGGACCTCGGCTTCGACAGCCAATCCTCTAAGTTCTTCTGCAATAGCCTTAATATAGCTGTATGAATTGACAGTGCCCGATGTGCGATAGCGGGAGGAAGCACATATATTAAGGTAATCAATGAAAATAATATCAGGTCTAAATGACTTCTTAATAGCGAGTTCATTTAACAATGCTCTAAAGTGACCAGCGTGTGCAGACGCTGTAGGATACTCTTTAATTATAAGAGACCCTTGTGTTTTTTCTGCAAGTTTAGTGACTTTGTTTTCAAACATTGACTTGGGAATATCAGTCAGTTGTTGAATAGCAACGTTCAATAGATTGGCATCAATGCGTTCTGCAATCTTTTCTTCTGCCATCTCACAGGTAATGTATAGAACATTCTTTCCCGAAGACAAAGCAGAAGCAGCACAGTGACACATAAACAATGACTTACCAACACCAGTTCCAGCAAGAGCAATATTCAAGGTCTTGTTTGGAAGACCACCCTTAGTAATCTTATTGAAGTATTCTAGATCGAAAGGAATCTTCTCTTCTTTCCTATGGTAGAAATCATATCGATCTTCATAGTCTTCCAGATAATCGTGTCCGACTTGACTATTAAAACTTACAGAGAGTGCGTCAGATAGAATCGATGGGATTGCATCCCGTCCCCGCTTTTCATCATTACCATCAGCAATTTGAATTGCATCCATCAGAGCAAGATAAATTGCTCTGTCCCGACACCACTTCTCTGTAGTATCAACTAACCAGTCTTGATTGACATCAGTCTCTTCAAAAGAATCGATGCAAGATACAATCTCTTTGTAAGTATCTCCATTAATATCATTACGATTTTCAATCTCAATCAATAGAGATTCTCTATTCGTAGTCTTACTATACTTTTCAATGAAAGAAAAGATCTCCTGAAAGATAATCTTTTCTTTCGTATCTTGAAAGTAATCTTCTTTGATAAAAGGTATTACCTTTCTAGTATATTTTTCATTGTGTAATAGGTTGTTGAGAACTAATAGTTCAACCCGCTCCATAACTAAATTCCTGCTTTGAGATCTCGTTCAATTTATCCATCACCTCAGCGGTGAAGTACTTTTCTGGGTCTTTGTAGACTGCCTTAGCATAAACTTTCTTACCATCAATCTCATAGCGACCTGCTAAATTTTTCCAAAGTCCGCCAATCTCACCGAGTTCAAGAAGACCATAATATCGATCAAGACCACGATCATCGTAATACAAACGAATTTCCGCATCTTTATTTTCTTTACTCAAACGAGACTTAGCAGTCTTTGCCTTGATAATGTTTCCAACAACTTCTGTTCCATCCTTTTCTTTCTTCTTACTAAGATGAATGATGGTGCTGGCAGCATACTTAAGACCAGAACCGCCCGAAATTTCTTGAGTGGGTACATAAGAATTATGAGAAAGTGTTCCATCATCTAAAATATAATGGTGTGCATCTTCCACTTCAATATCATAGACTTTAGTATTCTTTTTTTCAATTTTTTCAATTTTTTTAATTTTGATGCCAATAGTCATTTGAAATTTGCTCCGTTATAAATATTTATAATCATACCTATTATGTAATAGAATGAAGCACATACATCATATTATACCACGACATATGGGTGGGTCTGATGATCCAAGCAATTTAATAGAATTAACAATAGAAGAACACGCAAAAGCACATTTTGATCTCTGGAAGAAGTTTGGTCGCATAGAAGATAAAATTGCTTGGGAGTGTTTATCTGGAAGAAATCTTTCAGAAGAAGAAAGAATTATACTATCAAAATCTGGATTTGAAAAGTTTTTACTAGATGAAAGTAAAGTCACAAAATGGAAAAATAAAATATCAAATACATTGACTGGAAAAATTCAATCTAAAGAAACTAAAATAAAAAGATCAAACTCACTAAAATTAGCATATAAAGAAGGTAGAAAAAAAGTTATTGTTAATTCAGATGATGCTAGAAGAAGATATTATGAAAATAATATGTCTCAATTAATGGCAGAAGGTAGAAAAAAATCTCAAGAGTGGAAGAACTCTGTAACTTCAGAAGAATATAAAATTAAAAAAACTTTAGCAGATCCAAGATCTAAAAAAGTATCAATAAATGGAACAGTTTATAATTCAATTAGAGAAGCATCCAAAAAATCAAAGATAAACTATTCCAAACTAAGGAATATGTTAATTTCCAATATTGATGATAACATCTTCTTCTGTTAATTCAGAAACTTTTTTCCACTCACCTTCTTGAGTCATTAATTTATGTTCTCCAGTTAATTTGTAAATCGACCCATTTTCAAGTTCAACTTCATAATATTCATCAAACGAATATCTATAAGTATTGATGACTTTTTTGGGTCCGACTATAGTATTCACATAATCTCCAACTTCAATTTCAGAAATATCAACATTCCCATTTGATGTTCGAATCATAGTTCCTTTGAGAGCACAACCAACAACTTGATATACATGATTAGTAACAATCATAGGAATGTTTGCCTGTCCCAACTTAAGAGTAAGCATACGGAAGGCACCTTTGATGAGTTGCGATTTCGTCATGTCACGAACTTGCTTATCATTCAGTGCATCAGTAATCTCCTTTTCAGTTGAGAGCATACCCAAAGAGTCTAACACAAACATACATGGTTTGCGTTCATCTTCAGGTTTCTTTAAGTAAATATCTACTGCCTTGAGTGCTTTACTACGAAACTCCTCAACGGTTACAACATTCACCACAACCAAACGTGATAGATCAACACCACGACCCTCTAGGAGTGACTTATTGATAGCTGCCTCAGTATCAAAATACAAGCAATATCCATCAGGATTAGTGTCCAGAAAATTCTTAACCACTGCGAGGCTAAAAAAAGTTTTTCCAGTACTAGACTCGCCAGCAATGGCAGTAATCTTATTCCCAGAAACACCGCCAAATATACTGCCTGAAACAAGTGCGTTAAAAATGTACGAACCTGTATCAACATACGTTTCAGTTTCATCAATGTCTGCAGCAAGTTGTGTATACTCTCCACCAATCTCTTTTACAATATCATTCAAAAAATCCATAAATCAATCCCATCGTAATGTATTCAAATATTCTAACACGTTTTTACGAACATCCATAAGTTCATTGTAGCAGTTTTGATTGTGGGCACACTGCCGCAAAGAACTATCTGGTTTTAATACACTTTCAATAAAAAGATCCAAACCACGATTCCATTTGTCTGGTTGAGTTTCTTTATTTTCTATTGCATTCTGATCCTTCATGAGAAAAAGTCCTCCAAACTAACTCTTTTTTCTGCCTTCCACCCGATAGATTCTAGAATAACTTTGAGTGGATCAAGAAATCCTTTATCAAACTGAAGTTCATAATCAATGTATTGTTTCAATCCCAACTCTCTAGGAAACTCTTGAATAAATGATAACACATTTTCATGTATTGGATTGGGTTTCTTTAGGTAGCAAAACTTAATCTTTTCTCCATTCTGAATAAGAGAATACTTATTATCAAGTTTCTTTTCTTTTACATAGTGATTAAAGAGAATTGCCCCTCTGGCATGAATTGGCGTTCCACTTGTATATAGAGTACTGGAAGACTTATACTTGTTAACATTACTTACCGTTCTGGGAAAAGAAATATCCTCAGGATCCATTTTACAAAACTCAGACCTACAAGATTCAATGTAATCAATCACGTCATCCTCAGTTTTATTCATGATAAGATTGAGAGCATCCTTAATCATCTTTCTACAAGGTGCAGGGGTGGATGATTTGACTGCTTCAATACCCATAATCTTCAGTTTAGGTTCTTCATAACGAACACCTTCACTATCCCAGACATTGAGAATGTATCTTTTCTTTGCTGTCCAGATTCCACGGTCTGCAATGTTCTCCCGCTTCATCTGCATCTTCTGATCATAAGCAGAGACGTAATCAGCAAGTTCCTGATAGCATTTTTCAATATATGGTTCGAATTTATCCTGACAAATTTTATCAAGTATCGTCACAATTTCTGTCTTATTGTCGGACTTCTTACCGAAAAATTTAGTGACGAGTGGTCCCATGTTGAGATAAATTGAGTCGGTGTCGGAAGCAATTACATAATCCGTATCATCAGTCTTCAATAGATCATTCAAGTATGCATTCATTTTGCCCTCAATCCAGCGGATTGATACCTGACCAGATAGAGTAATTGCTTCTGCATTTGCTAGTTTAAAATATCGGAAATACTGATTACCGATAGCACCATAAGCAGAGTTAAGAGAAATCTTCTTCGCCATTTGAATGTTGTTACATCGGGCGATCTCCTTTTCAAGTGCAACAGTAGGAGTCTTCTCGTACTCCTGCTTTGCTTTAAGCATCCTCTTCTTAAAGATAACCCTCTCATTGTACATCTTCTCCATCAACTCTGGTAGGAAACCACGAACATCTTTGCGATACATTGCACCATTAGCACAGACTGCATAGTCAGAATACAAAGAGAAGTCAAGTTTTTCTTGTAGGATTGCATCTACAGTTGCGTTTGGATGCCTTTCTTCAATAAGAGTCTCTGGGGAAATATTGTACTGCATGATCAAGTGAGGATACAGGGAGTTCAAGTCAAAACTCACAACGTAATCGTAGACTCCTGGAATAGGTTCTTTCACATATGCACCAGCATACTTTGCATCCTTGACTGCCTTATTGCGGTCTTTGGGTGGGATTACAATGTTTCTCCTCTTGAGATAATTGTAAATTATATTGTCCCACATACGAACTTGATAAAAGACATCGCTGTAGTTTACCTTTGCGTCATACGCCATGGTAAGAGCAAGTTCAATGAGTTTCATCTTGTCTTCCAATCGGTCAACAAGTTCTACGTCAACGATGTTATAGTCAACAAACTTCTTCCAACCCTTCGTATAAAAGTCCTTGAAGGTATCAAACTCGGAGTGGTCGAGTTTCTTTTGACCAAGTTCAACACTTGCAATGTAGTCAAGACGATAAGATTCCTGTGCCTTATAAGTGAACTTCTTATAAAGATCAAGATAATCTAACTGTGTAATACCACCAATATCAAATGAAGTATTCTTTCTACCAGAGGTCCACACTTCACCTTCCGTAATCAAACCCCAAGGGGACATTTTCTGCAGATTTCTTTCTCCAAGAATGCGATTGATTCTCCCACAGATATAAGGAATATCATACAACTGAATGTTCCATCCCGTAACAACTTCTGGAGTATTTACTGACCACCAATCCAAGAAATTAAGGAGCAAAGATCTCTCGGAATCACAAAGAATATACTTTGCATTACTCTTCACAGACTGATATGGATTTCTACCCCACGTAATAATTTCCTTGGTGGAATAATCTTGAATAGTGATTAGCAACATCTCTTCAGCACAAGATTCGGGATCGGGGAATCCCATCTCAGACTGAACCTCAATGTCCAATGTTACAAGTTTAATCTTCTTAATATCAAACTTGATTTCATCTTCAGAATAAGTATCAGATATATACTGACTCACATAACGATCGTTTCCATAGATCTCAAACCCTTCTACATTATCATACTTCTTATAAAACTCTCTACAATCTCTTACAAATCCCGGTTGAATTGCCTCAACATATTCTCCGGCAAGATTTTTATACTTTGTTTTTTTCTTAGACTTTACAAAAAGTGTCGGTTTAAATTCTTCAGTGGTCATGAAACTCCTACCATTCTCATAACCACGAACTAAGAATTTATTACCAGACATCTGGACATTGGTGTAGAATCTCACTCGTCGATTACCTTCTGATAGCGTTCAAGTAGTTTAGTATTAGGATCAGTAATTGTCAAAATTTTGTCAGAGTGAATCATAAACTCCCTCTGAGAAGAACAATCAACTAACCAAGGAGAGAGTGTCATACTCGACTGATTAAGAATGAAAGGTTGCTTCAATTTACAATCAGGTTCTCCAAGTTCGGAAGAGACTTCCTCAATCTGACTGATCAGAATCTGATTGTTCATCAGTAGAATTAATTTTACCATCTTTCAATACCTCATTTAAAAACATTTTACGGAGTTCATCAACAGGTCCTGTCATTGTGACAACCCAATCAATTCCAACAGGAATCTTTGGATCCTTTGACAAGGGAATCCAAGGAAACATTTTAATCTTAAATCCCTTTGCAGTCTTATCTCTTGTAGTCATATCCCTGTCCATGAGTTTCACGATACAAGGTTTTGTAAGAAAGTATCCAACTGTTCGGTCATCAATAACCATTTCTTCAACATCAGCAATAATGTCTTCGCCAGATTTCATTAGAACTAATTTTACTGTCATACCTATCACACTTATCAAGTATATTATAGCAATAAAAAAGAGGGGTGTCTACTGGATTTGGCCAGTTACCCCTCCGTCTACGACGACGATATTCAATATTATTTATAGATAATCTTTACGCTTGTGTGCCTCTGGAACTATTTTACCAAGTTCAACACTCAGAAGCCCATCTTCAAAAGTAACTGATCCAACTTCCGTGTCCTCACTGAGAGTCCAGGCTCGTGTAAAACTCCGTTGAGCCAAACCCTTGTGGACATAGTTGGTTTCCGTTTCCTTATCTTCTTTCTGACCTTCGATAAAGAGTTTACCATCTTGTGTGTATACATAGACTTCCTTTTTCTTAAATCCTGCTAATGCAATCTCTAATCGAGATGTAACATTATCTACTGAAACTAGATTGTATGGAGGATAATTTGATGTAGTTTCGTGCAAGGTAAAGATTCTATCAAAGTAATCATCCATGCCAATGCTATTCCTATGTATACGATCCATCAACTGATTAATATTTGCAGCATTAAACTTCATGAGTTCAGACATTTGTACTTCTCCTTAATAAGCGAGATTTGATTGTGTGGACCCTTTCGGCATCCATTACTAATTATATCACAAGACATAAAAAAAGGGATGTTGTAATCCCTACATTTTTATTCGGTTTACTCTTCCTTCTTTCCCTTTTTTCCAATGTTGTACTTCTGTTCAAGTATCCATTCACCTTTTTCTTTATATGCAAGAACTTTAATTTGATTTAAAGGTGCAATATTAGAAATTGATTCGGGAATTACTACTTCTAAAAGACCCCAATCGACAAGCAATTTAGCAATTCGATTACGTCTTTGGACATCATTCAGAGTTAAGTTTGCATATTTACCATCAAGGGCAAATAGTTCCTTAAAGTGAACGATGTAATACTTTCCCTGTTTGTGTAGAATGTGACAAGACTGGTATAGTTTCTTTTCCTTTCTAGAAGCAACTCCAATTCTAGTAAGAGTTTCTCTAATTTTCAGAAAATCATCAGGCTCATTAAGACTAATTTCAACCATTTGATCTTGTGACCATGTTACTTCTGGTTCAGTAGTGGTCATTTTGTTCCTCCAACTTCAAGCTTAGATTTAATAAAATTGATCTGTTCATTATTTAGGATTTTGAGAGCCTGGAACGCCTTTTCATTACTATAACCATAGTAACTTTTTACACATTCTAAGTCACCGATTTTATCCTTACGGAGCCAAGGAGAAAATCTCTTCTGCTTCCTGATGCTATTTAGATAAAATTGATACTGCATATCTTTGTCAAGATGATGCTTCATGTTCATCTCGTTTGCATACATTACGCAGTCAATAGAACCAGAAAGGCACTTATTTACAATGAATGGAGGATACTGTTTTATACAATCTGGGTCTTCTTCCATCAGATTTTTCTTGAGATAGTTGATGGAGTTCAACCAGTCTTTCAATTCATACTTCATAATTTAATAGAACCAATTCTTTTCTATCGTGCTGATCTTTATTATAAGACCCAACCGATCTCATTGTATATGTATGAGAAAATTCAGCAGCAGTCCAGTCAACAAATCTGTCACGAACAAGTTGATCAGAGTTATAACTGATTAACATTGGTTGCTCTTTGTTTACATTACAATCACTTGCAAACTTATCATGGTCAAATCCTTTATGCATAGATCCTTTCTTTCCATATAAGTTATCTTTGATATCATAAGGAGGATCAAGATATACAAAGATATTACTATCACCATCTAGCATCTCTTCATAAGAAAGATTAGTAATCTTCCAGTTCTTAATAAGTTTAGAATACTCTGGCAGTTTTTCTATTCCTCGCATTGAGAAATTTGACTCGGAAGCAGCGGAAGAAAAGGATGAGGACTCAGTGAGACCAGAAAAAGAGCACTTGTTAACAACATAAAAACTGACGGCACTAAGAACGGGTTCGTTGTCCTTTTCATTCAGATACTCCTTTGCTTGCTCAAATAGTTTTCTAGCACTCACCGGATCAGGATAACGCTGCTTCAATTGAGATAACTCATTACGCATTTCAATACCATTATCTCTCAACTGAACCCAAAAATTATACAAGTGCTCATACAAATCATTTACCCAAATATTTAAATCAGGATACTTCTTTGTGAGATAAAGAGCAACACTACCACCACCAAGAAAAGGTTCACGATATTCTTTATAATTACTAAGATCAGGAATAAACTGGTCAAGTTTCGTGCAAGCACGACTCTTACCGCCGGGATATCTTAGACAAGTTTTAAGAGACTTCTGCGTATAAGTCATTCAATTTCTCCATAATCATTTGATACTTTTCTTTGCGTCTATTGCCAAGATGAGGTTTCATCAACTCGGTCCATCTTTTTGCTGCTTCACCTTGAAGACTTATACAATAGGTTGGTTTTTGACCTGCTGCTTTATGAACTGGACCACCGTCAGTGTAGGTTATTTTCCTACCATCCATTATAGCACCAACACGCTCCATAACATCTTTGTCTGTCATAGACATGCACATAGAGAGATAATCTTTTTCAATATAAGTTTTTCCATTAGCAAAAGTTCTTGTTCTTCCTTTTTTATAGGACCAAGATCCCTCACCTTCCCATATACCAGTAACCCAAGCAAGTTCAGTTTCTGTTGGTTCTCTATGTTCGTAAATAGTGCCTTTAGCCATAACTCATAAACTACTCCACTTCTATTTAGTAGTGGAGTTATTTTCATAATCAGGTTTATTATATTTCAAAAATTCACGGAAAGTCATTTTCATTTCCTTTTGAGTCATACCACAATGCTCTGCTGCTTTTGGAAGATTCATGCTTGCTCGAAACAAAGCATTATTTGCTTCCTCAACATTCTGTGGTGTGGTCTTCTTTCTCATATCAAAGGATAAGTTTCTTTGTATCTGGGGTTGTAAGTGCAGAAGGATTAACCATACGCTCAAACTGCTTAGCAATTTCTTCGGCAGGTTCTGTGATATACATTACAAACTGCTTTGCAAGTTTAATACCCTCACTATTTTTATCTTCAAGAGGACACCAAGGAACAAACCCCACTGTTCCATTTGCATTAGGGATTGGACTGATACCTTTATGAATCAGATAATGATCATCACCATCTTCAATCAGGTTACATACAACTTCTTCACCAGAAGTAATCTTAATAAGTTTAATGTTTAATTCCATAATTAGTCTTCACTATCAACAGATATTATATCACATACTGGGACTTCATGCATACCCCCAATCAAGTACCAATGCATGATTTGACCATGGTATTCTGGATGAGCAAGATAGTCCGTAGTATATTCGCGTTCTCCCAGATACATAATCTCATTATCCGGGAATAAGTTTTCTCTCATCATTGCTTGGAGTTGCATATGCTGCAACTGAACTTTATCCGGGACTTTCATTAGCGAAACGTACATTCAACCATAATTTCAGTCAACGCTGCCAGAAGATTAATTTCTTGGTCGGCAACAAATGCAATTTGGTACTGATACTTAGCAATAATAAGGACAGCAGCAGCAAGAGAAGGACCGTCCACGGCCGAAGGAAGAGCATCGTAAGTACGACGCAATAATAAACTAGGATCATTGTCCAAATTATTAGTGACCCATTTACGAACTGACGGGTAATCTTTCTCTTTGAGACTTTTGATAAGTTCATTTACCGATACGTCGCTGAAAGACGCGAGAATTGCCGAATCAATCTTACCACCCACGGAGTATCTTTGGCATTCGTTGAGAACACGTCGCCAATCTGGGAAGTGTTTGTTGATAAGTTGGACGAGAACTTTTTGATCGTACTCAACGCCCTCTGCCTTAAGAATAGTCCCGAGACGCTGGAAGAACTTTGCTGCAATTGCAGGTTTGTCTTTGGATTTAATTCCGAATTCGACCACCGCACATCGGGAGTGGAGAGGTTCAATGATTTTGTTTTTGTAGTTGCAGGTGAAGATGAATCGGCAGTTGTTATAAAATGCCTCAATATTCGCCCGTAAGAGGAGTTGTACGTCGTGGGTTGTGTTGTCAGCTTCGTCAATAATGATGACTTTGTGCTTCGCGTCAGCAGAAAGAGAGACGGTCGAAGCAAAGTTCTTTGCTTGGTTCCGTACAGTGTCCAAAAATCGTCCTTCATCAGATCCATTAATGATAATGTAGTCGCAGTTAAGTTCTTCACATAGTGCTCTGGCAATTGTAGTTTTACCCACACCAGATGTTCCACACAGAAGTAGATTGGGGATTTCTCCCTTTGACAGCATATCAGTAAATGTTTTCTTAATGCTGTCGGGAAGAATACAATCTTCAACTGTCTTTGGGCGGTATTTCTCCACCAACAAAAATTCGTCGCGCATGGTCACTCCAAAGGTCTCACAAATTCATTAGTAATAATGCTTTCAGCATTAAACATCATCTCCATATATTTTACACCTCTTTTAGGTTTAGTATGATCTCCACATGTAAAAATATCACATACTGCCATACCAGTCTCTGGCCAGGTATGAATGCTGATATGTGATTCAGCAAGCATAGCAACACAAGTTACACCTTGAGGATCAAACTTGTGCGAATGTAGTGCAAGCAAAGTTGACTTACACTTTTTAGATGTTGCATAAACTACATCCCTAATAAACGTTTCATCATTAAGGAGGTCTTTTGTGCAACCCTTCAGAGTAAAAAGAATATGTTTCATTAGACCCACTCTGGTTTACGATGAGGAAGTTTGAGATAATTGTCCTTCACCCATGGTTTAGATGCAATGTACATTTTGTATTTGTCGTAAATATCAATACTCGTATCATACTTGAACTCATCAGGTCCAGCAAAGACAAACGGTTTAGGACCCTTCCCAGAGCGTCCTGTGGGGAGAATCTCACGGGCAGCACACAGGGTTAGAAAACAACTATGAACCTTGCCGTAGCGGGCAGCATACTCCTCACACAGAGCAAACCCGTGAGCAAGCAACCAGTTCCAGTTCATCACGAAATCGTTTGCCCAGATGGTGCAGGGGTGATTGCGAAAGGCACCCTTCTCAGTAGCATAGGGAGTCCCGTCTGCTTTAGGAAGAATGCCAAAACCATGACCCCATTTGTCAGAGCATACGATAGCAAGCATCTGACAAGTCTCTAAGGGCATCTTGACGATGTGTCTGTCAGGTAGAACCCTTGCGGATTTCCAAGGACTGGGATCAGTAACAAAAATATTGATGGGAGGATCCTCAACTCAACTTTGAATAGTATTCTACTAGCATTTTTAGGTCTTCAACAGACCCGGATGTTCATTGCGAAAAAACTGCATCAAGTATTGCACACCCCAGTCTAGTGTGCCCTTGGGGAAAACGTCAACGTTTTCCTCCAAAATTTGTTTTGCTTTTACAATTCTCTTTAGTCCACATACCTGTGCAGTAGCTTCAGAGATTCTCATAAACTCAGCAAAATCATCATCATTACCTTGCTTTACACCACTGATATACAACTCTCTTGCTTGTCGCATGAGTTCTTCAGTTTCTGATGAAAAGGTAATAGTCTCTTCCTTAAGAGGTATTGTCATGTTCTTAATACATGACATACTAAACTTCATGGTCTTCCTGGTATCTTCGATAGACAATGCATAATTTTGATTCCCACGATATGCGTGTTGGATAACTCCATTGGTGCATTCCATAACACGAAGGATAGCAATCTTATCTAATTCAGATTCAGGAAGACTGCTATATTTTTCTTTCCAATCAGTCATGATCAACCAAACTTTGAATCTGGTTCGAGAGCGATGAAATACTTCAGACTCCGATCTTTGCTTGTGAACTCGGAGAGGAGTTTCTTGGAGATAGAAACCTCATAAGTTCCTGGAAGAATCTTGATGTTCTCAACCTTGAAGTTGAAACTAAACTCACTATCAGTTTCACCAACTACGATTGAAAAGTCATTGGAAGTATCATTCTTCTTATCACGAACAACCAGTTTAACAACACCTGCATCACCATCAACAGACAAATCAGGGAGTTGATAAACTGCTGCTGCTTTCAACAGACGATCAAGTTGTTGAGTCTTCAGTTCAAAACTAACATCGATGCTAGGAAGACTGATCTCCTTTTCTGGTGGAACAATGATGACATTAGGGTCAGAGAAGAAGTAATTAGAACGCATCTTTCCTTCACTGATACGCACATAACTTTCATTGGTGAAGTCAAGTTCTGGGTCTTGGTGCAGACTCAATCCATTCAAAAACTGATTGAGATCATAAATGCCGAAGTCCTTCGGGAAGTCCTCATCAACCGTTGCCTCTGCAAGAATGTTTTTCATAACAGAAATAGTTCTGAGATTACTTCCTTTCTTGAAGAGGATTGATTGGTTGATTGTGGAAAAGTTTTTGAGCAGTGAGACAGTTTTATCAGAAAGTTTCATATCCGTTTTTGTTAGCATTATGTAGACCTGAGAAGTGATAAAGAAGGATACAATAGTGGATTGCCTTTAGAATGTCAAGTTTAGATTTGCCATTCTTCTTTCCAAAACGGGAAAGATACTTGATTGCATTTGAGCGACAAAAAGGTTCTGCATCGCCAATACCTTCAATCAAATCGAGAGTTTGAGTCTTAGATTCTTGAGACGTGTAGTGTGATTTATAAGTTCCAGAAAGATAGTCGCGAATTTCTTTAAGAGTTAGATCCTCTCCATACTTCCAAAAACCATTTTTATCTGTAGACTCAAGATTCAAATTAATTGTATCTGCAATATTAGGACTGGTGATATTTTCTTTTAGGGATCCTTTAAAAGTTAGATTTAGAGGAGTGTATTCATATCCATACTCTGGGTTGTTTTCTTTATCAAATGGACTTTCTTTGTTTAAATCATTTCGATGAAAGTCGTAGTAATGTTTTGAGTGTTCAGTCATAACAAAAAAATGGGGAGACATCATATACCTCCCCTGAATTATATCATACAGATTGTTCGGTTGCAACTTCTTCAGAAGGCATCTCAAAATCTACATCAATTTTATCGTAGAGTTCAAGGAATGCCTGTTTAGTTTCATCATCAAAACGATTGATGCAAACTTGAAGTGCCTTTGCCTTATCCTTAAAGATACTATAGGCACGGATAATGTGTACTAGGCGGCGAGTGCTGATAATTTCATCAATACCACCATCATAAAACGTTTTACGGATCACGTCTGACCAATCAACCAGACGCTTACAGAAATCACGATCATTTACATCAAGATCAAGAGCAATACCCTCAAGAATCTTCTGCTCGATTGCTGGACTGGGATACTGCTGCTCAAAGGTTACCGGGAATCTTTCCAAGAATGCTTCGTTAAGGACATTAGTTCCAACGAACCTTCCGTCCTCGGATCCTTTACCCTTGGTATTTGCAGTTGCAAAGATATTGAAACCAGCAGCAGGTTTTACCCACTTACCAATCTTCTTCAGGAATACACCCTTGCCTTCTAGAATGGATTGAAGACAGAGGATCTTGTTGGAAGCAAGATCGAGTTCGTCCAGAAGGAGAATTGCTCCTCGCTCAAGGGCTTCGATAACGGGACCATTATGCCATGCAGTGTTCCCATCAACAAGCCTAAAACCACCCACAAGGTCATCTTCATCAGTTTCAATTGTAATGTTTACTCGGATAAGTTCCCGTCCCAATACCGCACACGCTTGCTCAATCGAGAACGTTTTGCCGTTTCCAGAGAGTCCAGTAATGAACGTCGGATAGAATAGACCGGACTTAATAATTTTTTTAATATCTGTGAAATTACCAAACTGGACGAAGGTATCATCTTTCTCTGGAATAAGGTTTTGTTCTTCTCGTGCAGTAACAGCAACAGAAGGTGCCGCAGAAGGAGCGTTGAAGGTTTCTTCCAATTTTTCTTGAGCAGTCAGATTCCATTTGCCACGACCTTCCTTATAGTCGTCAAGTTTTTTAGTCACAGTCTGATAACTAGACCCATTCATTGCACACCATCCACGAATGTCGGCAGAAGTAACGTCAGTTCCGTAAAGTGCTTGGAGTGAAGTAACAATGTAGTCTTTGGAGAGCGACATGGGTTTGTTTGTTTGCTTAACGAAGTTAGTATAACAGCAAAAAGGGGGGTCTGGACCCCCCTGTGGACAGTTACTGATCTGTCCCTTCTTGTTTTGCGTTTTTCCTTTTGCAAGATGCTCTTGCATATGCTCTGGTCATACTGCTCACATGACTGCATGGTCTGCCAGTCCTATGACAGTATGGACATTCTGCACCTGGTGGATCGTTTGGATAGAAATGAACTTTCTTCGACATAATCACCTCCCAGTCTTCAGTTTTAATTGGTTATGAAATGATAGATACAAACTCAGAGAGTACCTTCTTATTTAGTTTCTTAGCGGAAAGAGACTTTGCAAAGGCACGTTTAATCTGAGTTTTAGATGCATCCTCTTCAACTTCAAACTCAGATTCATTCGAAAGAGAGTTTGAAGAGAGACCAAAATAAACATTGTAACCAGAATTACGAATCATTACACTACGATTCTTCTTCCACTGCTTTTTAAGTTCTTCAATAACAGACACAGTTTTAGTATAGGTAGTAATAAAGTTTGAGGATTCTCTGTTCTCCATGACGCGAATTCCAATGAAGTTCACATCAACAAGTCTGTCCTGAATATTTCTCAGGAGAGCATTTGTAATAGAAGCAAACCCCATATCATCAGGCATCTTGTAAGTAGTTCCAAGAACTCGATCTCGAATGAAACACTTCCCATATTTGATGGAAGAATATCCAAGGACGGATTCATATACATTGGTGCTGTAATTCCTTCGCTCAACTGATTTGCGACAAGTCATCCAACCAGCCTCTCCATCAGTAAGAGTGATGCATTGAACCTTTTGAAGGTTATTGTCTTTCTTGAACTTAGGAATAATTTCAAACATAGAGATGATGCTCTCGTTCAAAGGAGTTCCAGAAAGACTCAAACGAGAAGGGACGCTATAAAAAACACTCCACTCATTCCGATATGCAGCAGCAATTCTCCAGATATTCTTCATCTGAGTATCGAGTTCTTTTGCTTTTGTCTTGTGAGTGAGTAAATTCATCAGACGAAACTCTTCAGAGATATGAAAAACTCCATGACGTTCTTCGTATGTTGGTTCAGGAATGACCCGTGCACCATTTTCCATACGCTCAAACTCAAACCATTCATTGGTAAAAGCATAAACATCAAAAGGAATATTTGCTTTCTTACAAAACCAAATCAAATTGAACAATTGCTTACAAGTATCCATCAGAACTTTATGCATTGAACCAGACCAATCCAGGATAAAGATTAGACCATGATTCTTACCATCAGGAATCACAGATACTTTCTTGAAGAGATCCTCATTGTATTTGTAAGTATGAAGTTTGGTGCAATCAAGAACACCAGTCCTAGCAGTGGTAGCACGGGCATATGAATCTGCTGCTTTCTTACATTCAAACTCTTTAAGCAAATAGTTTACTTCTTTCTGAGCAGACTTCTTAAAGTTAAAATACTCAGCATCAACCTGTGCAAAGGGAGCAAGATCTCCATCTTGGCGATTAAAGTATTCAGTAATGTAATCCTGAACCTCGGAGTTTGTTGCAATAATTCTATCGCAATTAACTTTTGGAACCTCAATATAAGTTTGCTCACCCTGAGAATAATCATTCAGATCTCCCAGATTATCAGAAAGATTAGAGTTAGTAGTAACCTCTGGGTCATTACTTGGAGAAGTATTTTCCCGATTGTTTGATTGATTGGATGGAGTTTGGTTATCCCCACTCTGTGGTGATTGTTCTTCATTGCTTTGAGAGGAACCATCCTCCGAAGTATCTGGAGATTGATTACCGGTGTTGCTCTGTTGACCAGTCACTTCAGAGTTATTCTGACTCTCAACCTTTTCCTTAGTCTCTTCAGATTTTTTGCAATACTTGTAAAGATTTTCAGCCGCATACAATGCCTCATCAAACGTCTCAGCATCAGCAATTTGTTTGATAATATCTTTCTCTTCCTCATTCTTGATAGGAATATTCACATAGTTACCAACCTTGAACCACAGATTCACTCGGTCAGCAAGGTTGAAAGAACTCAAATCTTCTTCAGCAATACCGAAAAAATCTGAGTCATTCATCTCACTATATCCCTTATAAAAAGTCTTTGAAAGACCGGGATATTTACGCTTCATAAGTTTTTCAATACGAGCATCCTCAGTCACATTCACAAACTGCTGAGGCACATCCACCTTGCTCCTCCAGTCCTCATTAGGAGTGAACAGGGCATGACCAACCTCATGACCCACCAGAAGGTCATAGACGACGCTAGAGGCACGATTCCAGAGAGGAAGGGTGAGAACCCTACGCTCAACATCAAAGGATGCTGTATCGACAGCACGATTCTCAATGATCAGATCTTCAGTCGCAAGGAGTTTGGCCAGTTGACCCTTGATCTCTGTGTTGACGGACATTGGTGTTGCTGCGTATGTGAGTATAATACAAGAAAACCCCCGCTTACACGGAGGTCATAGGACACTTTCTAAACTGGCACTAGGCAACCAGATTGTTATCGTAGAAGTATTGGACACGCACTTTACGAACAAAAGAAAGAAGTTCATATTCTTCCCTATTCTCATTAGAGATAGGAACATTATTCTTTTTAATCGCAAGAATTCTACGAAGTGATTGGTTTCCTACAATCCCAGACTCTGCAACCAGTTGCAACCTTTTCATACGGAGTTCATCACGCTTTTCTTTAAGGTGATCGATATCAGTAAATCCGAGTCTTTTCATTTCAAGATAAACTTGATTGATTTCCCTTTCGAGTTCAGCTACTTTCATGGACCTTTGCGTTTACCAAACCAGCATAGCACATGTAGTTCCGCTGTCAAGACCTTGAGATGCTGCTGAACCCCTTTACCTTTTCAAACTTAATGACCGATTCAAACTTATCTGATATTTCTCCTTTGTGAGAGATAACAAAAATATTTGCATCCTTAATTACAAAACGAATAATCTTTAAGAAATCGTCCGTTCCAACACTATCAAGTGATGAATCAAAGACTTCATCAAAGATCATAATATTTGTGTTTACAGAGTTTTTTATTTTTGCAACTTCTCTCCAAGTGAAGAGAAGTGCTAAATCGATTCTTTGTTTTTCACCTTCGGAAAATGATGAGTAAGAAAAGTCTTCGTGAATGGGAGATTGAACTACTTCATTAAACTCTTCATCGAGTTGTAGATTGATGTAGAAGTCCATCATCTGAAGATACTTATTAACAGACTGATTAATAAGTGGGAGATATTTTTTGATGATGTTGGACTTTACGCCACTGTCTTTTAGAAGTGAATATGTGTAATCAAAGTATTCAATCTCTTCTCTTTTTTCGGATAATGCAGTAAAAGTTTTATTCAGTTGTTCTTTAAAGAGTTCTAACTTTTCATGCTCAGAACCTCGGTTTGCAAGTCTACCGGTAATTCCTTGAATTTCCGATTCCAAATCTCTGGATTGTTTGTTGAGTCCAGAAATTTGAACATTGTTTTGAGAAATGTCATTCGTTAGTTTAGTGACCTCTTTTGAAAGATTAAGGAATTGGAGTTCTCTAGTCTCTTCCTCTTCTATTTTGGACTGCAATTCGCATAGACCTTTGTCTATTTCTTTTAAAGAACTGTCAAGAACTCCTAATCTATTTAACCTAAACTTATCCTCAATAGATTGTGTGCAGGTAGGGCAAACCGAATTCTTGTTAAAAAAGTTACTTTCTTTTCCGAGACTCTCCTTTTTCTGTTCGATTTTACTCCAAAGATTTGTGAGTTTCCTAACCTTTGCAGATGAATCAATAAAGACTTCCAGTTCCTTTTGTTTCTTTGCTACAAGGGCATTTGTGCGTTTTGATTGATCCTCAAGTGCAAGGATTTCATTTTCAATCTTTTCAATTCTATTTCTTCTCTGGTCAATATCAAACTGACTACTATCTTCAATTTGCTTGATAAAGTTTTCTTGCATAGAAACTTTATCTTTGAAGGAATCTTTCTTGAGTTCCAGTGTGCGAATCTCGTCTCTAAAGGAACGAATCCTTTCCTTTATCAGAGAGTTCATTGAGGAAAAGATTTTAATATCCAAAAGATCTTCGATAACTTCTCTCCGATGTGATGCGGAGAGTTGCATGAAAGGAATGAAAGTGCTACTACCAAGGATTACAATCTGCGTGAAAGACTTATAATTCATCTTAAGAACAGACTGCTCAAACCATTTCTGTTGATCATTTGCTGAAGCATGTTGATCTAAAGACTTTCCGTTCTTATAAATTTCAAAGATATTTGGTTTGATTCCACGAACAATCTTCCACTTGTTATTACTAATATTAAACTCAACCTCTACAAGACAATCCTTTTCATTAACAGTATTGAGTAGTTGAGGTTTATTAATTTTACGATATGGTTTTCCAAACAAGGAAAAAGTAAGAGCATCTAAAAGCGTACTCTTTCCAGCCCCATTAGTTCCAATGACTAGTGTTGTTGGAGAATTCGTAAGGTCAATCTCAGTAAACTGATTACCAGTAGAAAGAAAATTCTTCCATCTAATTTTTTCAAATGAAATCATGTTCTGAATATTTTGGTGGGATTACAATGTCGTCTGGAGTAATAATAGTATATTCGTGTTCGTTTATTTCGCATACATGATAGATAAGATCTTCTTCAACTTCCATCACATTCATCTCTGGATATCCGTCTTCTTCCATCAGCATAGCATATCTAGAAGCATCATCTTCTTCCTCAAAGATATAGAGAATTTTTTCTCCCTCTTCGTTTGAAACGGAGTATGCTCCTAGTTCTTCTTCTTTACCATTAACTGTGAGAATATACATATTAGACTACTTCACATGCTTCTTGGTATATAGAAGAAATTATACCCTGAACTCTAGATTTGTCCAGTTCAATATCAGATTCCTTGACGTATCGATTCAGAATTGAAAGTGTGTCTTCCGACTCATATGCGTTAAATGATTTATCGTCATACCAGCCGGTGAAATCATGATTCTCTACAACCTTTAAGTCGGCAACCCCAGATGAATAAAGTTTATCAATGAACCTTTCATATAACTTGTTGTCTGTTTTCTTGCGAACAATAACTTTTACAATTTTATTTTGATATTGTGTTGTATCAAATAATTTATAGTTCGTATCTTCGTAGTAAATCTTATAGAATAACTTGTATGGATTGTTTACATGAACATGCTCAAGAGTTTTTGTATCAAAAATAGTAAATCCTCTTGTATCGTTCACATCATTCCAAAACATCTCATAAGTATTTCCCAGATAAAAAATCTTTCCGTCATCTGAACGAGTGTGATAGTGTCCTGAGAAGACTTTTTCAAACTTTTTGAATGAATCGGTTTCCATTCCATCTTCCATCACATGACCACGATGAGCAGCAAATCCATTAAGTTCTAGATGACCCAGAGCAACTTTTGATTCTGTCTTCTTAATCTTTGATATTGTTTTATCAAAATTCTCTACATTGATCCAAGGCAATAAAAGAAATGGATCACCATCAAGTTTAATTTCCTGACAATCTGTATAGACCTTGATATTATTATATCCAGATAAAAGAAGTCCTGGAGAATTTACAGAGTTAGTATTCTTATAATAGGCGTCATGATTTCCAGTTATAAGATGTACATCATATTTTGACATTGGGTCAAGAACAACTCTCTTTGTCCACTCAAGACTTTGATAATCAATTGACTTACGACTGTCGAATGCATCACCCATATGAATGATTGTAGTGATTCCTGCTTCCTCTAACTTTGGAAAAAACACATCACGATAAAATAATTCAAAATAATCTTGAAATAATTTTGATCCTCTTCTGGCACCCCAGTGTGTGTCTGTCAAAATAGCAATACGCATCAGTTTCTGAGTTTTGCAGTTATGGATTCCTTAATCGAATTATACTCGGATGTTGTCTGTCCGTCAATGTCCCCATCCTCAGAGAACACAACTTCATATCCACCCTTCTCAATAATTCTTGCTTTGATTTCCATCTGCTTCTTCTCCTTCTGAATACGTCTCAGAAAGGCGTAGTTAATAATCTGAGTAAAGTATGCAAATGGATTCTGAGACTTTTCTGGATTGAAGTTATGAATGTATTGGACACAGTTCTCAATACCATCAGAGATCATGTCCTCTTTGAACATATAGTTTACAAAGTTTGGTTTGAATGATAAATGATTTGCAATCTTTAAGAAGCATTCTCCAATGTATCTTGGTATGGGTGGTTTTCCTTCCCATCTCTTTGCTCTCTCTGTATTCGGTAGAAGAGTTAAATCTTCATTGAATTCTTTCATATAAGAGATTTCAACATTAGTTCTATATTCAATCAAAGCATCAAGAAACTCTTTGTTGTTTACGTAATGTTCCGATCTCTTTCTCTTTGGCATTTTACTAATAAACATATGATTTTCCAATCTATCTAGATATTATACCATTTGTTTTTCTAATCTACAAGGCTTGACGACTATCTCATATATCAGTAGAATACCTTTGTTAGGGTTGATAAGGGAGGTCTAGCTTTTCTTAAAGATCTTCTCTAAGATTTCTTTTGCTTCAGTAACGCTTGAGATATATCCCATTTTTCTATCAATCTTTGGTTCTTTACTTGCTTTCATTTTATTGAATTGTCTTACAAAGTTTTGATACAGTAATATGATTTCAGTATCAGTTGATTCACTCATAGTCATAACACAATCAATATCAATTACGAACATATCATCTGTTGTTGTTTTTAACCATGGTTCTAATTTATAACCAACAACACTTCCATTTCTCTCTACACCCTCAATGGTAACAGGATGATCAAGTATTAACATTGTTCTTGAATCTTCTTCTGATGCAGCAACCTTTGCAAAGATTTCTTCACCGGACTTTAGTTTTATGGTCGAATAGAAGTCTTCTTCAATCATGTCTTTAAGTTAATTGATAGGATATCATAATTAAATTTCTCCTCGTTGTATATTTTAACTCTTTCAATAAAGTGGTTTAATGTATAATTTTTTCTTGAATTTTTTGTGCAATCGTCAGCAATATCATAGAGCATTGCTTTTACTTTGTTTTTTCCTTTTCTAAGAACTCGTCCAATGCTCTGAAGATTTCTGACTCTGGATTTGCTAGGTGAGGCGAAGATAACATTATGGAGGTTTTTAATATTGATACCAGTAGAAAAAGTTCCATAAGAGGCAACAATAATAGCGTTGTCTTCTCTTTCAGTTATCTCTCTTACCAATTCTCGTTCTTGTGCACTCACCCCACCATGGACAAAGAATACTTTTCTTTGTTCTCCAACAATACTATTTAGTGTTTCATAAAGTATCTGACCATGAGTTGCAACTCGACTAAAAAGAATCAAAGTATTACCATCCAAATCTTTTGCTAAGTTTGTAATGAAAGAGTTTCTTCTTTCATGTGATATCAGATATTGAATCTCATCTTCATATGTTTCAAACTTGTTTGGGGAATGTTTTAGAATCAAACAAGTGATATCTAATTTAGATACATGACCCTTCTCCATAAGTTCAGCAGTTCTTGTAATCTTGTATGCTGGACCAAAGAGACCCTCTAAGACCCATTTATGCGTCTGTGACCCGTCTAAAGTACCTGTGAACCCAAACCTATACTTTGCATGGTGTAGGTTGGTCATAATGGAGACTAGAGACTTACTCTTGAAGAGGTGTGCTTCATCTCCAATCACCACATTAAATTTTTCAAACCATTTTCTTTCTAACTTGTATATTGATTGCCAAGTTGTTATAGTAACTGGTAGATCACTCTCTCTTTCTTTTCCAGAATAAATCTTGTGACAATATGAATCAACATCCCAACCATAATCTTGAAAGTCTTTATACATCTGTTCTACAAGAGATGTCGTCGGAACAACTATCAGGATATTTTGTTTCTTCGCTGTATAGTACCTTACAAGCGAATAGATCATCAGAGATTTTCCTGATGCAGTCGGAGATATTAATAATCTTCTGTTATGTCTTAACGCATCGTATACACCCTCAACCTGATAGTCTCTGGGGGAATACTTGCAAATAGATTTCATATAGTCTTTTACACCTTCACGAGAAATCATCTCGTTCACTTCAAAGGGAAGACCATAATATTTGTTATCTACAAACTCGTAGGTGTATCCTCTATTCTCACAAAAACTTATGAGTTTATCTAGCAGTCCAACATAGATTTGTTTTGTACTAGCGTTATATAAATGTATCTCTCCGTTCCAATACCTGCTTCTATATTGAGGCATGAACTTTGCACTCTCTACCTCAAACTTAAAATGATCTCTGAGTTCATAATCAACATGAGGTTCTGCTTTGACTTTAAGATAAACCTCATTTGATTTCGTAATGATTAAATCAGACATTCACATGATTCATATGCTATGGGTATTTATTACCCCAGTCCAGCAATGAATCTATTGAATTCTATAGCGTTTTTAATCTGATAATTTCTTTGATGTATCTGCTTAAGGATGTCTTCCAAGTATGATAACATCGTATCGTAATAATCAATCTTGAGAGAAGATGATGAAAGTTTTTCGTCCGCATCAAGATACTTTGTCATCGTATCTTTATCGCGAATCTTTTTTGGAAATGGATTCTGAACATAAACATCTGGATCTGATTTTCCAGAATAATATTCATATCTTTCGTGGCGAATATTTTTTCTCTGCTGTTCTGCTTTCTTTCTTAACAGAATAAGATTGTTATAGATGTCATAATATTTTGCATGAAGAGAAGGAATCTTTAAAGACTCTGTATGTAAATTGTCAGGATCTATGACCGCATCCTTCTCCCACATCTCTTGAATTTTTTCAAGATTAAAATTCATAATTTATTATTTCTCAAATCATAGATGTCGTATATAGTATACTTGAAATTAACTTCACATGTAAAGTATTCATAATCTCCAACAGTTGCATCCATCTGCAATGCACCAAGAGAATATGGAAAAATATTTTGAAACCTGACTTGAAATTGTGGAAGACTCTTGCTATTCAACACAATCATGGTTGCATCGGAATACAAGTTTTTTTGATCAGTAAATCCAGTATAGTCTTCTCCATCTTTTTGATAATTATAAATCTCAGAAAGACTTTCTGGATAGGAAATTCCACGAATCCAACGCTGGATTTCCATATAATTTTTTAATTCTTCATCAACCAAAAAGTTCAGACTCAAATCCTCAAATGCAGGCTTATCTCCTGGAATTGGAATATTTTTCAAATACGTTGGTTGCTCAGCAAAACCAACAGAAAACCCTGGTATGTTAACTTTGTTTCCCGTAAAGGAAACATATGGTGCTCTATTGATTGTAAACTCAAAACCAACGCCAGCAAGATAGTTTCTATTCTCCAACTGATCTGTATTAACACTTCTTACTGGCGATTGTCTTTTTCTAGTTGACATTTTTTGAACTATTTAGAATAAAAAAGGAGGGATCTCTCCCTCCTTATAATTATCACTTAAGTGATTCTACAGCAGCAAGTGCCTTTTCACGTAGTCCTTCAGGAAGAGGAACATAACCAAGACCATCAGCCTTTTGCTGTTGGGTAGGAGTCAACGCATAACGGAGGACTTCCTTCACATCTTCATTCTTCTCATACTCAGGATATGCAAGAATCCAGGTCAGAGAAACAATAGGATATACATTTGCACCAGCAGGGTTTGCATCAGCACCACGGAGTTGATCATCAAGAACAATCTCACCAAGACCAGCAGAAGCAGTCTCTGCAGATGCCTTCACAAAGTTACCTGAACGGTTTTGAAGAGCAGGTTGTTGGAGTTTTCCATTCTTCACGAACCCATAGTTCACATAACCCAGAGCACCTTCTTGGTTTTGAATTGTTGCAGCAACACCAGAGTTACCCTTAGAACCAACACCTGTTGGCCACTTTACTGCTTTACCTGTACCAACAGTGTCTCTCCACTCAGAGGAGAATGCTGAAAGGGAGTTAGTAAATCCTTTGGTGGTTCCAGAACCATCAGAACGATGAACAATAAGAATTGGCTTATCATCACAACCAAACTCAGACCAGTTATTTATTTTGCCCAGGAAGGCATCAGCCAGTTGAGTTTGAGTCATTCTTGCATCACAACCAGGATTGTTGTAGGCAGGAACAATAGCACCACCAGTCATGGGGATGTGAACCATACCTTCAGCAGGTTGCTTCTTATCACTTACAGCACCATCAGAGGCACCGAAGTCAACAGTCTTTGCCTTGAACTGACGGACACCAGCACCACTACCAACTGCTTGATAGTTGACTTGATTGCCAGTCTCCTGAGCAAAGGATTGAAACCATGCATTGTAAAGACCTGCAGGGAAGGTTGCACCTGCAGCATTTAGAGTGAAGGTTTCTACTTTCTCTGTGGAAGACCCACAGGCAACCATTAGAGGAGTGGCAGCAACAACTGCTACAATCGCTTTGAGTTTCATTTATCTAACATCAGAACTTATACTTTGCATAAAAAAGAGGGTCAAGATGACCCTCCAAATTTCATAACATTACTCTATCAGAAGCGGTAGGTTACACCAGCTTTGGTTCCATAACCGTTGTCAGCACCGTCGATACCAGTAGCGAAAGAAACTTCACCATAGATGTCAAGACGCTCGGTAGCAGCAAGAGAAGCGCCTGCCTTACCAGCGAAAACGGTTTCAGAAGCAGCACCGTCAGGAGAAACTACAGCAGGACCGCCTTGAACGTAATAACCAACTGCACCAGATTCGCCTTCGTAACCAACAGCGAACTCGGTAAAGGTTCCTTCATAGTCAGAACCAACAAAACCAGAGTTTGCTTCTACGTTAACATAAGGACCTGCAAAAGCAGCACCAGCGGACATGGACAGAGCAGCAGTTGCTGCGAATACAGATTTAATCATTTTAGATACCTCGTTATTTACTTGCGGAATGGTTACCCGCAGATGGAGGACCAGGTTCTTCTGGTCGCTATTTTTTATTATAACTCATAATGTAGTTGCGCGTCAAGTGCGTTACCTAGTATTCGTTACAGAGTGTAACGCATAAGTATATATATGGTTTTTATTCTTCAACTACGACAGCATTTTTGAATCCACCATTCGCATTGGATACCTCTGTATTACCAATAATTCTTGTGGTAGGAGCAATAAGAGTATTAACTTCTGTCAAGGAAGAAAAGATTTTCCTTGCAGAAAAATCATCAGACCAATTTTGCCCTCCAATATAATATACATCCTTCCCAATAGCAACACTGGTTCTTTTTAAATGGTACATTTTATTGATTGTAGTTATTAGTATTTAATAAACCTTCCGCGTTTGGATACATTGATAGACCTACTTATACTGCTTACCATCACACCAGTATCTTCGGACGCCTCTGTCTGTGAGTTATAAACCTTACCTGTATGCGTATCCTTTACCTTAACTATTCTTGCTTGTCTGGTTGCTTCTTTGACGTGTTCGGGGCAGGGGCGACCAAGGGTTCCCCCGTCTCCTCCCAGTGTTGCATTGTATTCTGGTTTGATTTTATCTATCCAGAATACCTCCCTATCACCTCTCTGGTCTGTATCACACTCCTCCAGTATCTCCCAAGTAAAACCTTCCCTACCATACTTACGTAGGGCATTAGAGAATGGTAGGTTTGTATCTCTATTATTTGCATACCACCAATGAGTGTTTATTCTCTTATAAAGTTTATCGTATGTAGTTTGGCCGATATAACATTTACCATTTACATTATTAGTCGCCTTGTAAATATACGCCATTATTATAGGTTCTTAACACTTTTATTTATACATTATAACATAAAAAAAGAGGGGCATTTGCCCCCCCTTGAAAATCTTGTAAAAATGTGGTATAATACCACTTATTTTTACATAAGATTTTTGACCAGAACACGTCTGTAGTAGCGGTTAGCGTTGGTCTGGAGGCGACCATAACCTTGGTTAAGACCTTCAGCGAATGGGTTTGCGACCATGCCGTAGCGGGTCTTAAATCCAATCTTAGGCTGGAAGGAGTTCTCGCCAACTGCACGAACCATCTGAAGTGGAACGTATGGGCAATAGAACAGACCTGCGTCATAAGGTGAAGTACCCTTATAACCAACAACATAGTACTGGTTGCCATTGCCACCTACGTTAGCAGAATATGGGTCAATGTAAACTCTGTACTTACCGTTGAGTGTACCAGCAAAGGTGTTACCGGTGTCATCAACGTTCAGGTTAGCGTTGAGTGCAGGGGTGTAATCGAGTACACCAGCCATGGTCAGTGCGGACGCAACGTCAGCAGAGCACATGATGATGTTACCCTTTCCTCTACGAGTTCTTTGTGCGATTGCGTTAGCATCACGCTCGATTTGGAAGATAAGACCCTTGAACTTCTCAACAGACCAACGACCATTGGAGTCGATGTCCAGGTCAAACTGACCAGCAGTTGCGGTGTTGTCAACAGCACCTTGCTCAGCAACCTTGTAGATAGTTCTGATAACTTCGCGGTTGATTTCTGCGAGGATCTCAGTAGAAAGGATGTTAGCAAGTTCTGCTTCAGCATTCAGACCGTGAATTGCCTTCAGGTCTTGTGCCAGTTCCAAGGAGTACTCAGCCTTGAGTGCTCTTGACTTTGCAGTAACGGTGACTTTCTCGATCGAGAATGCCATCTCGTTGAATGCATCGCTACCAGTTCCGCCGAGGTTCTCAGCATCGCCAGTAACCATACCCTGACCAACGTTGTATGCTGTTTCGTCAGCAGTTGCGGTTGGGTTCAGGAGGGAAGGATTGCTACCTGTCTGTGAGGTAGTACCCATACCTACGCCACCACCAGTGAAACCTGCAGTCTCATCAAGACCTGCGTCCTGACCGGAGAATGCGGTATCTGCTTCGTTGAAGAATGCTTCGGTGCCGTCTTGTGCGCTGTAGCGGGAACGCATTGCGAAGATGAGTCCGGTAGGACCGTTCATTGGTTGAACGCCTGCCAGGTCATATGCCATCAGGTTAGGCATTGAACGTCTGATCAGGGAGATCAGAACGGGGTCGAAACCAGCGGTAGGACCATTGTTTTGTGCATCAGCACCACCAAAACCACCGGATGCACCAGCAGCGTTTGCGGCGTTGGTTGGGGTTGCTTCCATGAGGTTGCCCATGGAACCACTATCAAAGGCAGATTGCTCTTTGAGGAATCTTTCTTGGTTTTCGAGCAGGACAGCGGTTACTGATCTTCTGTGTGAATCTTTGATTTTATCAAGACCCTGATAGTCCAGAAGAGGTGCCCACTTCTCCTGCAGATGTTCGGAATGGAACATTTGCTTTCTCCTTAAATGTTTAGTTTGTTAATGTTAAATTCAGTTGTTTTTAGCAACAGATGAAAGTGCTTTCAGATATGACGCCATATCAGAAGAATATGTTTGTTCTTGTGGTACGGACTCAACACCTTCGGACAGTGTTTCAGTCTTTGCTAAAGTTGAAGTCGCTGTTCTAGATGTGAAGTATGACTCCTTAAGCGTCTTCAGTTTTTCACGATATGCAGTTTCACTTTCAAACTCAACACTTTCTGCAAGTGAAGCGAGCTTTTCTTTCTGCGTCTCTGCGAGACCTTCAGAAATCTGATCTAAGATGCTATCAGCAACCGACTCTGCGAGGCGCTTGTTGAGGGAGATATTCTTATGGATTTGCTCGTTGAGTTTTGTCTCCATTTCATCAAGTTTTTCTACCATACTGTGGAGTACATCATATTTCTCTTCAGGGATTGTTACATAATGTTCTTCAAAAAGACCCTTCATTCCTGAAAGGAATGATTCAGTCATCTCAGTTTTAATGCCATTTTCAATGGCAAGTTGGTTTTCAGAAACCCACTCTTCTGATACGTATTCCAGATAGGAATCAACTCTTTCAGTGAGTTCTGCTTTTGCTGCTTCAACTTCTTCTTGAAGTTTCTGAGAATATTGTGCTTCGAGTGCTTCTCTGATTTCAACTACTTTTGTCTTCAGAGCAGCTTCAAAGATTGTCTTTGCTTTCTCTTTGAATTCCTCGGAGAGTTCTTCACCACCAAGAAGAGCATTAACGTCTTCTTCAACGTCAACTTCGTCGCTGACTTCGAGTACTTCCTCGACAGTTTCTTCTTCGACTACTTCATCAGTAATTTCAGGAGACTCTTCGATAACTTCCTCTTCATCTGCCTCAACTTCTTCTTTCTTAGTTGCTGGCATTGGGTCAGCAGATTTTGCTCCCTTGTTTACAACATCCTTAACTTGCTTAAGGCTGCCGCCTGGTTCTTTCAACTTAGCAGAGTCGTCGTCAGACTTATAGTTCTCAGGGGTAGGACCTCCGAGATCTTCAACAGATGCTAGTTGAGAACCATCGTTTTGCAATTTTGGCATTGGATCACCAGACTTTGCACCAGCATTAACTGCGGTCTTTGACTGGACTCCCCTTGCCGTCTCCATTTCTTGTAAGTTGTCACCAGACATTTGAACTCTCCGATTTACCGTTTTTATACTATATTTATTTATAAATTAAAGATTTGCTAAAAAGTCATTGAATAGTTGAATCTTCTTCTCTTCTAGCATTTTTTGGTCTACTAATGTATTAATTTGCTTTTTCATATATGAAAGATGTTTTTCGCGAAGGATTCCTCCTTCCCAAACCCACTCTTTTCCTTCCATGATACCTTCAACGAAAGCATCAGGAGCAGATGGGTCAGCAACAATGTCAGCAGCAGTTGCTAACATAAAGTCATCAGAAACAATATTTACACCTTCTCTATTTTGTGTAAGTGAACCGATGCCCCTAGAAGAAACACCAAGCTTTACACCTTCAGATAAAAGTGATTCTGCGATCTTACCCATTGGAGTAGAAAGAATCTTTGCTTTTCCAATATAGTTTGAACCGCTTTCTCTCAAAGAAACAATTTTATGTGAAACTCTGTCTAGATTTACCGTTGGACCATCTGGGTGTCCAAGTTCTCCAAGTGCTCTTCCTGAATTAACATAACTTTCATTATATCTTCCCACCTCTCGACGAAGAGTCTCCATAGGATACATCCGACCATTGCGGTTCTTGATGTTTCCCTGAAGGAATACACCTTCAATGTAAAGTGACTTCTTGCCGTTTTTACCTTCGGTAATAAACACTTTTACGTCTTCGATCTCTTCTCGGATTAGTTTCATTTGATTAACCTGTAAAACCTACTTTTGCACCAAGCACAGAAGCGTTTGTTGCATATACACAATGGGAATATTTCTTTTCAAGAATCTCCACTGAGTTTCCGGGCATAGTCATAGATCCAATTTGGGTTCCCCCTTGTGTCTCTACAACTACAACTGAATAAGCAGTAGATGAATTATTTACAAGTCTCACTGAAGCTGCTTCAGAAAAACTTGTTGCTGTTCCAGTTGTTGTTGGAAGTGCAGATTCATCACCCAACAATAAAATTCTAGACATAGTTCAAAAGTTCTTTTTATTACCTATTTATCATTCTTCAGTTTCGGACTCAAGTCCAAACATACTAGATGCAACATTTGGTTTAATTGCTTCAATTTTATCTGCCGATTTTGCATAAAGAATATCTTTAAGAACATCACTAATTTGTGATGGACTTTCATCCGCAGCAATAAGATTCATTAATTCGTCCATAGTGATAATAATTGCTTTATCATTTTTATTTATATTTCTCCACCTTTGGGTGGTTTAATCTCTGGTGCTTCCGTTGCTGAACCATCTATTTCTGGTTCGACTACTGGAGCACCTAAATCACCACCTACTCCAGAATCCATGGGTTGTCCGGTTGCTGGATCAATAGGAATATTTGGATCTGGAATAATTCCATCAGATATTTCCTTTTCGATCAATTCATCCTGATCGATGATTTCTTGATCAGTTTGACGTAAAATCTGACGACGAACATAATCCTGAGAGTAATACTTACCAACATAAGGTTCGGCAGTTGCAACAAGATTAAGTCTCTCTGTCAGAAGTTCTGCTTCCTTCAGTTCTGCAAAGTGATTATCATATAGGAAATCATATTGAATATGCTCTTCCATCATATCCCAGTCTTCTGGGGTTACAATATTCTTAAGAATCAGTTGAGTCTTTAGCATATCGCTAAACATTTTTGAGAATCTTTTTCTCAAACGTCCAACAAACTTACTGAACTTAACTTCGTCACGAAGAATTTCTGAGGAACGACCAAGATTAAAACCACCATCAGATTGCATTCTTGATGGAGGAACGTTCAAAGAACTATAAAGTTTGTTTTTGAAATACTCAATATCAGTAATCTCTCCAAGATTCTGACCGCCAGGAAGTGTAGAAATTTCTGTGCCCCTACCACCTTCTCTTCTGGGCAACCAAAAGTCTTCCATCATAGACATAAACTTCTTATCATCACGCATCTCACCAGTATTTGCATCATAGACTAACTTATTTCTATAACGCATCATCACATCACGAAGATATTGTTCTGCCTTGATCTTTGGAAGATTGCCAACATCAATGTAGAAAATTCTACGCTCTGGTGCTCTTGAGAGACGATAGATTACCAACGAATCCTCAATCATTCTTAGTTGATTGAGTGACTTAATTGCTTTATGGAGATAAGATAAAACCAAACCTTTATTTCTATCCACAAGACCAGAGGTGCAATATGTAACTGAATCCTTGGTCATTGTAATATTTTTCTGTGGTGTAGTAGTACCAAAAGCACTACCAACAGATTTTGCAGGTTCTGGAGTATAGATAAAAAATTCTTCTATATCTGGGAATTCATATTTCAATGGTGAGTCTGGTTGACTTGCCATCAAAATTGGAGTGTTTGATTTTACATTAGAATTATTTTTCAACTTACGAACATAACGCATCTTCATTGCGTCAATGTATCTCAGTTCTTTAATACCTTCTTCTGGTTTCTTTAGGTCTATGACCTTATGATAAAATAACCTTCCATCAACATACCAGTTTCTATAAATCTCGTGAGACTTATTATCAAAATCCAATAACTCTAAAATGTACTTAAACTCTTCTCTTATTTTCTTTTTGATGCCATCGCTTGCATTCAAATTCGATAATTCTATTTGTACTGGACTATCATTTGTATCCGAAACAATTGCTTCATTTACAACATCCTCAATAGCACTATCGACTTCTGGATGAAGTGCCATTTCACGATATCTCCTCAAGAGATCATTTTCGTTCTTATAAACACCTTCAAGATCTAAATACGATCCATAAAATCCAGCGCCAGACGATGCATAATAGTCAACCCCGTCCGCATTGTTAGGCGGAACGGGGGACTGTATAGTTGGAGATTTGTCTTCTCCTTCAATTGAAAAACCAAATAATCTAGCCATCTATGGAAAAAGAGCAGTTTTCTTACTGCTCTATTTATCCAACTAGATTATCTAACTCTCTGACCAGTCAGATCTTTATTACCACTAGAACTCTTACCTGGAAGTTCCCAGTATTGTACTTGGAACTCAACAGTGAATTCTTCAATGGTGTCACCAGTGTCGTATGACAGATCAATCTGTGATACATTTGTTGGGAAGATATCATAGAAGCGATATGTCTTCAGTTGTGGTGATGGACTGTTGCCATTACCATTTGCCTGTTCGGTCGCATCACTGGTTGTTGAGAATCTACCAGCATTGTAACCACGACCTAACTGATAGACATAAGCATCAGTCATGTAGGAAGAAGGATTGGTTGCACCAGAAGCGTTGTCAAGCTTACTGATTGCATTCATCCATGCTTCGAACTGAGTTCTGAGCAGGAAGTCTTCATCGTTGATGATGGTTACTGTCCAGGTATCAAACGTGCGGTCACCTGCGAGTTTCAGAATACGACCTCTGAAAGGAACGTCGATTGGTGCAATGTTTGATGCAGGAAGAGCAGCTGACTTGCAAAGGAAACGGAATGTTTCCTGTTCCTGGTTCTGCCATCTGGCAGGAAATTCAGAATTTATTGCTGCTGCTGGGAATGATGGGATGTCAACTTCAAACAGGTTAGGGCGAGCACCACCCCCCTGCATTCTGGATTTGAAGTTAGTGATTGTTCTTAATGCCATTTTAGGGTCCTCCGGGTTTTATTTGATAATTAAGTTTGGATCAAACACGACCAGCAACTTCATTGAAGCTGATGCCAGATCTTGTAGCAACGAAAGTAAGTTCAACAAAGTTAATAGACTTAGCAGGCTTCAAGAAGATATCTGCACGGAACTCATTTTGATCGATGATATCTGGTGTGTTATTTGTAGAGTCACAAATAACCAGGAAGTCAAAAATACCTCTCTTAGACTGAATGTCTCTAAGGAATGGTTCAACAATGTTCACAAAGTTTGCTCTTGTAATCTCATCGTTGAATTCGAAGAGTTGAGCATCTGCTGCTCTTCCAAGTGCTTCCTCAACAAAGAGGAACAGGCGACGAACGTTGATTCTATCGAACGCTGAAGAGAATGCAAGACCGGTCTTATCACCAAAGAGAACTACGCCACTACCAGGCTTATTGATGATTGGGTTAATTCTTCTTGGGTAAAGAAGATCTCTCTGTGCCTTGGTTGGGTTGTATGCAAGTTTTACAGCATTCAGAAGAACACCTCTTTGCTGACCAGCAGGTGAGAACCATGGGAAAGCATCTCTAGTTGTTCTTGCCATAATTCCTGCAACGTCTGCGTTACATGGAACATAACGGAAGGTATCATTGAATCTGTCATAAACGAACTTATAACCAGAGTCAAATACCGCGTAGGAAGATGATGTAAGTGGTGAGAAGAAGTCAATAATATTATTTGTCTGGGTGTTTGCATCAGACAATCCAACAACAGATGCTCTGTTTGGAGAAATACATGCAAGGCAATCCTGTCTGAGTTCTGCAAGAGCAATCAACTTGTTTGCTTTTGCTTGTGATTCTTCCTTGGTTGAAAGACCAGGACCCATGATCAGGAAGTCAACATCAACTTCTGATTCATCCTCAAACTTACCATATGCAGTATTCAGGTTACCAAGAGTTGCTGTCAGTGAACCAGAAAGTTCAAGATCCTCATTTCCATCATAGTTCTTACCACCAAGCAAGGTGTAAGTAACATTTCCAAGTGCAGAGAAGGTTACGCCCTGAGCATTTTGTGCCCAGAGACCATCTGAAAGTGAGATTGCAGTAAAGTTCTCTCCAGTAAATGCAGTTGCTGTTGGAGTTGTGCCGTGATAAGCATCAACTGCTTGCGATGCATTATAACCAGCAAACAAATACTCAGAGTTGTCTGCAAGGAAGTTCTTGTAGTAGATTCTTGTTGGTGAATTTACACTAGAAACAGCATCCTTTGCTTTTGAAAGGAATGTCCACTTCTCAAGAATTGTTGCTGCGTTTCCGCTAATTGTACCCTTATCATCAACAACTACAACGTGAACAGCATCATTTCCGCCGTCTCTGTTGCGGGAGTATGAGTTTGCTACAGGTTTTGGAGCAAGGGTCTTCCAGAAGATTACGCTGTTATCAAGACCAAGTTTTTGCTGATCGTACCAGTCTTGTACACTAGCAGCACTGAATGCGCCAACGCCATTTCCAGAACCGTTATCTGTACCAACACCTGCAGAGTTTACAAAGGTCAGAACGTCACTTGCGGAAATTGATGCGGTTGCATTTCCTTCTGCATAAGTGATTGAAGTTTCTGTTCCTGCAGCAGAAACGCGAGAAAGAATCTTAACATCGAAAGAACTTGCAGTTCCTGATGTTGCAGTAGTAACACCAGTGATGATTGCCTTCAAGTGACCAGAAAATACTGCTGTTGTTCCACTACCAGGAAGAACGGAGTTGATTGCAACAGTAACACCAGCACCAATAGTAACACCAGCATCGCCTGGGTTCGTTGTTGTGATACCGATGATTTGGTCAGCAATGTCATCAATCTGACAGACCTTAAGGTCATTTGCCCATGAACCTGGATCTTTTGCAGCATAGATGAAGTTATTTGCTGAGGAATAGTTCTCGGAATAATCGTCGTAACTCTTGATTTTCAGAGCAGTTGTAGATGCAATACCAACACCTGCGTTTGCATTCTTCAGATCGTTACCGTCAACACGAACGACGTTCAGAGTTGCTCCGTATGAAAGATATGAGGAAGCAGACATCCAATACTCAAAGTGGTTGCCAGCACCGTATGGTTTGCCGAAAACATTAAGAAGATTTTGCTCTTCTTCGATTTTTCTTGGTGCCTCAACAGGACCCTTTTCAAAAGGACCTGCAATACCACCAATAGAAGGATTGACATTATCAGCTCTTCCAACTGTTAAGTCAACTTCCCTAATTCTTACACCAGGAGATAGTTGTGGAGTGGCCATTCGTTTTTTCTCCGACTTTTGAAATTAACTAAAAATATTTATTATTTTCGATTGTTTCACTGGGGAAATATGGCGTGAGCATTTTACCAGTCTGGATATACATCTGGTTTATCCTTCTTCTCTTTTCTGATTTTAGAAATTCTTTTTATTGTACACTCCTTACACTCATAAGAATAAGAAGATGCTGTTGCTCCCCTATCTTTTCGTGTTCTATAAAATCCATCGATTAAATTTTTTTCTACACCACAAGTACGACAAACTCTATCATCAAGTAGTAGATGTCCAAATTTAAATTGGTCTTCTAGTTCCATTACATATAGTCCCACATATAAGATCTATCACCATATTCATCAACATACCAACGGTCACCATTATTGTCTACAAAACTATCCTCATCAAGACCATCAGAGATAAATCCAAAGGGAGACATATCTTGTTCGATCTGATTCTTTTGTTCTTCATATATTCTTTTTCTTACATCCTGGTCAGTTAGTTCTTTAAAGTAATCCTGAGCAACTAACCACGCATAAATCACAAGACACATCGCAAGGTCATCGTTACAACCATCCTCTGCCTCAAATGAATTATTCTTTTGAATAAAGGTTGTAAGTTCAGAGATAATTTCATAATCGTTGATAAGGAGTTTATCTTCCTCAATCATAGTCTTGAGGTTAAGAGAACCAACCTTCTTGACCGTCTTGGACATTTTAAGACCAAGTTGTGTTTTCTTTCCAGAAAATCCTTGACCGACAATTTGACCTGCTCTACCTCTCATTGAGCACATTAAAAGATTCTGATACTCCAAATCATATTGAAGAATTGCAGCAACCTGATCTCCAACATCATTAACTTCACATAAGATGTAAGCACTATTATAACTCTTTGCAACTTCCCAAATTATATTGGGGAACATCATTGGTTTTATTTCATTATTTCTATACTTCGCAACAACTCTATGAGGAAAGGTAGTAATGTCTGTAACGACAAAAGCAGAGTAATCATTACCAACTCCTCTCGCAACGTCAACCGTTACAATATAATCATGATTTCTAATTGGATCAGTATAAACATCCAATCCAGCACTCTTAGTTTTTGGTGCATCATAAACTAAGGTCCTTAATTTACTCGGAGCAATCAGAGTATCAACTGAACCAAGAAACTCGCAATTATGTGAAATTATTTTATTGGTAATGTATAAGTTTTCTTCTCCTACATCCAATAAATCATATAGGTATATTCCTTTCTCAACTATTTCATTATAAACAACTTTTTTACCTTGAATAATATCATCAGGTTTCAAAGAAGATGCCTTCACCTTCTCACTGCCGAAGGAATGGTTATCGGAACATTTTATTTCACTTCCATCATCAAAAATAATCCAATGATAAAATGGTTTGAAAACTTTTTGTATTCCACTAAATGATTGAAATCCAGTTGGTGTCTTTACTTTTATATCATTATTTACTTTATACATTTGACCAACACTCCTTCAATATAATACGTTTCATTCCTTGCGATGTTATATCATATTCAGAAGAATATTTTTTACAGAATGCTTGTATATAAGACAGTTTTCTACCATTTTTCATAACTTCTCCCACACCATCAATATATGGTTGTTCTTCATATAATTTTCTTATTTGTTTGATTTGTTCATCACTGACCTTTCTACTCCAAACAATACCTTTTCTTGTATTAGTAAATCTTTGGATTGTTTCTTTGCTAAAACAACCTTTCTTTCCTTTGTTCCAAGGTATATTTCCTTTTTTTACTCCACCGATACCCTTCCTCTCATACTCATCAAATCCTTCTCCACCACCAGTTTTATTCCAACCATTTTTATAAGTGTCATATTTTTTTATATTTTCTATTTCTAGATTTTTGGCATCATTAGAGGAAAGATTTTCAAATAAAATCTCAAATGTATGTGGTGGTTTTTGTCTTTTATGGGTTCTTTTTCTTTCATCTATATGTTGTGTCTGACCAACATATTTGATAATACCATCAATATCTCTTAACAAGTAAATATAATACATAGTTTTTATTTTTATTTATAATCCAAGAAATTCACAATCTATTATATAAATCTTCTATTTTTACCTCACTAACAACTCCATTTTTTTCAATCTCTATCAACGTGTCTCCACTAACACACTCAAACTCAACTTTAAATTGCTGTTCTGACGTGTTAGCAATCGTCTGTCTTTTCCATTCACTATCTCTTCCAGGAACTTCAGTCCAGTGAACATCAGTTGGAATATAATCATTTGCATTCTTCTCCGCATCATGCCACATTCTATAGAAGTGGTTCATGCCATGAGGCGTTGAAACAATAATTACCTTCGTTGATTTACCAGAAGTAATAGTAGGATAAACAGAGGCAAAGAAGGCATCTGCAACATGGTTTGGAACGAACGCAAATTCGTCGAGGAAGAGAATGTTAAACGACATGCCTCGGACAGCACTTGCAGACGTAGAAGCAGCCAGTATCTTTGATCCATTTTCTAATTCTATATTACCTTTGTTCCATACAAGAATACCCTGTTGCATCCATTTGGGCAAGTTCTCATATGCAGTTGCAAGTCTTGCTAAAAGTTCTCTTGCAGTTGATGCCTTGTTTGCAAGAATACCAATATTAACACTATCATTAAAGATTGCATAGTGTAAAAGATAAGAGACCACAGTGGTAGACTTACCAGTCTGACGAGGCATCTTACAGATATTAAATCTGTTGTGATGGAAATTTTTAATAAGTTTCTCTTGAAAGTTATATGGAGTAAATTGAGTTAGTCCTTCATCAAGAGAAACAATCTTTACGTAGTTCTTTGCAAAATAAACAGGGTCATCCTTACAACTAATAAATTCTTCAATATTACTAGAACTGAATTCAATCGGCGTATTTGCCTTCTTCAGATTGGGATTACCAAGATATACATCAGACATATTTAAAACTTATTATTTTTTACCGGCCATGTAATATGTAGTGCGCAAGTCAAAAATAATATAAAACCAATTACAAAAAGAGTAGACATATCATTCAATCAAAGTACCATGTGCCCTTCGTATCTCACGCAGTATCTCAAAATCTTTCACCTTAGTGCCGCCATCAATCATACAAACCTACCATTTTCATCTCTTGGAATATTTAGTCCTTTGCGTTGCTTATTTCTCTCTGCAAGGTCAGGTCTTTTTCTACCTTTATTTTTTTTGCCAGCCTCCCTCATCTTCTCTCTACTCTCTTCGCTAATATTACATTTCCTTCCCGTCCTTTCTCTACTCATTCTTTCTCGGTCTTCTTCGGACCACATATTTTTTCCTTTATTCCAAGCAGTTTTTCCCTTGCCTTTAGATCCACCTCTTTTGCCACTCTCGCTCAATACCTTTTTTATAACTTCTTCTTGTCCTATCATCCCAGAAAGAGCTTCGTAAGCAATCTTATCCAACTCATTTCCGTGCTCTTCGTATAGTTTCTTATGTGCTTCTGCATGTTCTTCTACCGTAAGTTCTACAAGATTAGAAGGGTCGTCAGTTCCTCCCATATGTTTAGGAATAATATGGTGGATATGTTTCATAGCAGCAAATATAACTACTATTATTTATCCACCATAAGGATAGGCAAGTAATAAAACTTTACATTACTCTACAAGAGTTCCTAACTTCCTGCGTATCTCACGAAGTTCTTCAAAATCTTTTTTCTTTGTCCCCCCATCGTATTCCCACGCTAGACCTTCAGCAATCATTTGTTCGTTGAGTGAGAGTTCTGCGTCTCCAATGTATAACCATCCAAGGAGTCTGCCATATTTACCCATACCCCCAACAAGCTCAGTCCTAATAATGAGGTCATCATCACCAGCAATCGCACCAGTGAGTTTGTCTTCGAGCCAGTGGGTTGCGTCATAACCTAATGCCTTTTCCTCTTCATCTTTAGTTCTTTTCTCAGGAGTATCAACTCCAGCAACTCTCACACGCTCTTTCTTATAAAGATCAAATCCCAAGTCAATAGTTACGTCGATAGTATCACCATCAACTACTCTGTTTATTTCAATCACTCTAAAGTTGTAGCAGGACTTCCTACTCGGTGGAATCATTGCACCCATCTTCTTGCATCTCCTGGAATGCCAATCTTAATATATATACGACAACATATGCAGTAAATGCAAGACCAGAACAAAGAAGTATAATGACACTCCATACAGGAGAATTGATATCATGATCCATATATGTTAAGCAACATTAAAAAATATTTATCAACAGTCATTAAATACAGACCCCACTTCAGAACCAATATTAGAACCAATTCTCTGACCTAACAGAGTCATCCACCCTGCTGCTAACCAACCAACATAAGGAATGTTTAATACTGCGGGAGCAAGAGCACCAGTAGCAATGCTAGTTCCTGCCAGAGCACCTTGTGACCGTGCTCCAGCGTCCGCCACTAAACACTCTATCTCTTCCGCAGACTTTCCCTCCTCATCTATTTCACCTCCACCAAGATTACGATATCCTTCTGCGGTATATTCGTCCTTGCGATACTCATTTCTCTTTTCAGTCCCACCACCAAACAAACCTTTCTTGGTCTTATCAAGTTCTAATGATCTTTCAGTAGAAAGAACCTTTGGGTCATTAGCACGATACTTCACGCTATACCCGTCTTTACTTACATTCAGTTCATAAGATGAGTATTTTCCATCTGGAATGTTAATGACTGGACTACTGATGGTGCTACCCACTTTCATAAGATGCCCAATAATACCAATATGGCCAATACCAACAGTAACAGCAAGAAATAAAATAACACCATTAGTTATTTTCTTCATTGTCTTGGTTTATCTATAGCAGATACTACGGGTGGTTGGTCTTCTTTTTTTCCAGTAGGAACATTTCCATTAGATGTCTTTGCACCATTACCACCATTTCTGGCAGGTGATAATCCGAATGCAGCTAAAGATCCTGAGAATACAGAAGCAATGAATGTAGGATCAAAGTCTAAAATTTTCTGACCTGTTGGAAGTCTGATATAAGAAGCAGTTAATAAAGAAGCGGACCAGATCAAGACTACAAGCTTAACCAAATCCGCTAACCATTCTCTGTTTTCTTCGTGATCTTTCTCTACAACCTTTGAAATTTCTTTCTTTTGTTCTGGCATTGTAGATTGAGAATCTACACTATTTAGTTTTTAACCTTCCTATGTCCGTATTCTATTACAATACGTTTATGTTCAGTGTATTTATCAGCAACAACTTGCGTATACCATTTTCCATCAAGTTCCTCAGCAATCTTGTCTAAACGAAACTTGGAAATATTTTCTTCAGTCATAATAATTATGGTGTAAGTAAATCTACAGTAATGTTCGCTTTCTCTAATTCATTATATTTTTTGCAAAGAGTTTCACTAGATTCATGTTCCCATTTGTGATATAACTCTTTTAAATGCTTATGATAGTCTTCGCCAGTACAGTCTACCATCTCTTTTGCGACAATGCCCTTTATCAGCATGTCTCTGGTGTATGATACCATGTTTAAACTTTAATATCCAACAAAGAACTTCTCATAATAAATTAACGGCAAAAGTTCTTCTTGGCTGGTCTTTGGAATTAATTATTTATTGTTGAAAACACCTGAATGTAAAGTTTGGAGTTGTAGGAACACAAAAGTGTTCAGGTGGATTATCAATCCTCCATAAAGTATAGCAAGCAATAATAATTTGAAGAAAAGGAAGAACAAATGCAATACGTTCTCTCATTCAAAAACTGGACGAACTTCAATGTAATTATAGTACTCATTCCGATACTTTTCAAGAACATCCTTAGAGTTTCCATAATATCCCATGTGCATATTCACACAATCAAGATAACGAAGATGTTCACGATCAGAATCCACAGTATAGTTATCACAATAAAATAGAATCTCCTGAGGAACTTCTACTTGTTTATTTGTGTTTGGGTCATCAACAAAGAATGGAAAGGTCATTTAACGTATCCGTTTTTCTTCAACCATTGTAGCGTAAGTGGAGTGGGTTTGTAAACCTCCCACATAGGACCAGCAGCACAAACTTCAAGAGCCTCAGCAGTCATTCCTTCTGTCTTACCTGCCCACTTTGCTTCTGCTTCCCAAGGCCATGCAGACTCTGGATAATCCTGTTCTACTATTTCACGCCAGAACCTAGGAACATCTTCTTCTGGTTTAATAATGGCAATCATACTATTATCAATAGTCCCTGCCATACAATCTTGTGCAGCGTGCCACCCTTCGTGCCTCATAACTGTCATAAGAACATCAGG
>Ga0208547_1000038_pt1 | contig 56997 bp, 77 predicted proteins | sample DEB08_DNA_5_FD_185501 | JGI IMG/M metagenome (GOLD analysis project Ga0208547, IMG submission 185501) | Aqueous microbial communities from the Delaware River and Bay under freshwater to marine salinity gradient to study organic matter... | ecosystem: Environmental > Aquatic > Marine > Coastal ...
TGAGTCAGATGTTGCTAAAATGTCCGACAAAGAATTTGAAGAACGTGCAGACGAAATTAACAAAGCAATGCGCAATGGTAAATTTGTCTATGACGTGTCTGGTAATGCCAGATAAACTATTGACAAATAAAAAATCAATAGTATAACTAGGGAGTATGAAACAAAAGCCTCTTATGACTACCTTTTGTTTCAACTTAATTTCCAATAAAGTCTAAACTATAAAGAACTACCTGTTCAAGTATAGGCCCGTATATCTAACGGTTGGCCGACTGTTAGTATTACGCACCCTAGAAAACGATCAGCCTCTTATTGGTATTAGCTTTTAAGTAAGCCAACTATCAGGAGGATTTATCATGGCTTTTACAACTGCAGGGGGATACGGTAACTTACCTAACGGTAACTTTAGTTCCGTAATCTACTCCAAAAAAGTACAGCTTGCTTTTCGTAAAGCAACTGTATGTGGTGACATCACCAACTCTGATTATTTTGGGGAGATTGCTGCCCAAGGTGATACAGTTAAAATTATCAAAGAGCCTGAGATTTCTGTGAGCAGCTATGCTCGTGGTACTAATATCTCAGCACAAGATCTTGACGATGAAGATTTTTCATTGGTTGTAGACAAAGCTAATTACTTTGCCTTTAAAATTGATGATATCGAAGAAGCTCACTCACATGTGAACTTTATGGATCTTGCAACTAACCGTGCAGCTTATCGTTTGGCTGATCAGCATGACCAAGAAGTTCTTGGCTACCTTGCTGGTTACAAGCAGTCAGCTTTGCACACAGATGCCGATACTGTCAATGATCAAGTAAACGGTACTAAAGCAGTAGCCACTGCTGGTTCAGATGAATTGCTTTCAAGCATGAAACTGAAAAAAGGTGACTTTGGCAACATTACAACGACTTCAGCTGGTGATCACTCAATTCCAGTAGCTGCTCGTTTGCCCGGTGCCACTGCCCTTCCAACTGCTACAGCTTCACCAGCAATGGTTGTTGCTCGTATGGCTCGCCTCTTGGATCAACAGCAAGTTGATACTCAAGGACGCTGGCTGGTAGTTGATCCAGTATTTATGGAAGTACTTCGTGACGAGGATTCACGCCTCTTTAACGCAGACTTCGGTGAATCAGGTGGACTACGCAATGGTCTGGTCTTGAATAACTTCCACGGTTTCCGTGTATACACTTCAAGCAACCTGCCTTCAGTTGGTACTGGTTCAGGTACTACAGGTACTGCAAACCAAAACGCTAACTACGGTGTTATCGTAGCTGGTCATGATTCTGCTGTCGCAACTGCGGAGCAAATCAATAAGACTGAAACTTATCGTGACCCTGACAGCTTCGCTGACATTGTTCGTGGTATGCATCTATACGGTCGCAAGATTCTTCGTCCAGAAGCTCTTGTCAACGCCAAATATAACTTGGCATAAGGGAGGACTAAACAATGGCTTTACAATCTCCAGTTCGTATTGAGACTGCCGTAATTGCTCACGGTGATCTTACCACTAACTCAACTCACGATATCGGTACAGTTCCAAACAATTGTGTGGTTCTTGCTGCTGGCGCTGAGTGTACTGCTGCAGCCACTATTGGTGGTGCTAACGCAGTAAGTTTTGGTGTAACAGGCGGTGACGTTGATATGCTTGGTACTGCTGATATTAATGGTGCTAAAACATTAGCTGCCACTACTACCACAGTAAATGGTATTACTAATGTCACAACTGCTGACACAGTGATTACTGCTAAACTTGCAGCTTCAAATGCTCCTTCAGCAGGATCATTTCAGTTCTTTGTAGTATATGCTCCAATGGGCGCTACAGGTGCTGCTGCAGAAGTAGATCGTGATCTGCTTGCATAAATAACTTTAGGGGCTGCTTTCGAGTGGCCCCTATAAAACATCTAAATGATACTAAAATCTAAAAATAAAGTTGATGGTTGGTCTACTAGAGTATTTAATTTAAACGAAGTATACTCAGAGATGGATGAGGCTGCACTACTAGATAGAAAGTTTTTAGCAGCTATTAAAAAATCTATAGACGATAATGGGATGCTTTGGCCCCCGATAGTTTGGAGTCAAGATACATTTTTAACTTACTATGAAGAACAACCACAAAGACAAGACCCTAATAAAGCGGTAGAAACAGATTTAAAATATCGTTGTGCTATAGGGAATAACAGATTTAACTATGCTAAAGAAAATAATTACACTGCTATAGAATGTGTATATGTTTCTAAATGGCAAGACAAAGACACAGTATTAAGTATAACACAAATGGAATACTGTGTAGACTTCTAAAAGGAACCTAATCATGGCTATTACAACTGCAATGTGCAATACATTCAAAACAGAGTTACTTGGTGGTATCCATGATTTGGATACTGACAGTATTAAACTTGCACTAATTAAAGCATCTCCTTCGGGAACATATAATGCTTCTACAACTAACTATTCAGATGTTACAGGTAACTCTGACGAAGCATCAGGAACAAACTACAGCGCAGGTGGTCAAGTATTAGACTCTGCAACAATTAGTTTATCAGGCTCTACAGCTATTGTAGATTTTGCAGATGAAGTATTTGCCAATGTAACTGTATCAGCAGATGGATGTATTATTTATAACGCTGGTCAATCAAATAAAGCTATTGCTGTAATTGATTTTGGTGGTACTGTTAGTGCTACTGCAGGTGATCTTACTATTGAGTTCCCACCTTCAGGTGGTGGATCACCCGATAGTAGTAATGCAGTTATCCGCATAGCCTAATGGCTGTTGTAGCAGCTTCAGCACGATTTGGTACAGGTAGATATGGCGTATCTGCTTACGGTGCTGAAGACATATCCAGAACACTTACTGGAGTATCTGCTACAGGTAGTGTAAATACAGTAGAAGAAAAACCTACTGAAGTTCTTAATAGTGTAAGTGCAACTGGTGCAATAGGTACAGTTAATGCATTTATAAAAATTACACTTACCGGAGTGTCTGCTACAAGTTCTATTGGAACATTATCTCCAAATATAACAGAAGACATCACAGGTGTGGCAGCAACAGGAACTATTGAGCCTGTATCTGCTGGTGGTTTTGAAATTGACATCACAGAACGTATTACTGTAGGTGTAAGTGCTACAAGTGCTATTGGTACTGTAGAACCACAAGTAGACGAAAACTTAAATAGTGTTTCCGCTACAGGTACAGTAGCAGCTATTATACCCCATGCAGATTCGTTAATAGTTCTTACAGGTGTATCTGCTACAAGTACAGTAAATGAGTTAGAGGAAAAACCTACTGAAGTACTTGATAGTGTGAGTGCAACAGGTTCTGTACAAGCATTAGCACAAGTTAAAGTAAGTGAAGCTTTGGCATCTGCACCAGCTACAGGTACAATAGGTGCTGTTACTACAACTGCAGTGGTATTTGACTTCCAAGCTGTAAGAGAGCAGTACAGCCGTAGACGCACAGTATATATAGCAGAGGCAGCATAATGTCTACTTCAGCATCCAGAACTGTACGTATACCCAATGAGAATAGATTGGTGTTTATTCCTGCCTTTGACACAAACAGGATAGTAAGAATACCACAAGAAAATAGAATAGTTTTTGTAGAACGACAAGCAACATCTGCAGAACGAACTGTATACGCAACTGAGGATTAAACATGAGTTTTCGTTGGCCCAATAAAGACCCTGATGAACAACTAGATTACAGTGTAGATTGGTCACGTTTTCTTGGTACTGCTACTATTAGTACTGTTACATGGTCTGTAAAAAGTACGGCTTATAGCACTAAAACTACACTAGGTGCAGGACAAACACTTACTGTTGCTTCAAGTTCTGCAACTACTGATGATATACAGAATGTATCACAAACTAATACTACTACTGTAGCTACTATTAATATTGGTGGTGGTACAAATAACATTGAATATACTTTTTTCTGTAACATGATTGACAGTACAGGCAGTCAAGCAGAACGCAGTATTAAGTTACGGGTAAAGGAACGTTAAATGGCTTATGATTATCTTGGTCTAGTAAATGACGTAAACCGTAGACTTAATGAAGTTGAGCTTACCTCAAGTAACTTTGCTAATGCTACTGGTGAATACAGTATGATTAAAGATGCAGTAAACTCTGCTATTCGTTATATTAATCAACATGAATACGAATGGCCTTTTAATCATGTAGAAGCAGAAGAAACATTAACTGCTGGTACAATACGTTATGCTTATCCTTCAGATGCTAAAACACTTGATATGGATAGCTTTCGTATTAAACGTAATACTAGTTTTAACAATTCAACTAAAAGATTGCGTTTAATTTCTTACGAAGAGTATTTAGATAAGTATGTAGACTATGAGTATGATACAAGTACAAGTATTAGAACTTTACCAGAGTATGTATTTAGAACTCCTAATCAAGAGTTTGGACTTGTAGCTCCCCCAGACAATGCATATGAATTAGTTTATGAATATTACAGATTACCTGTAGATCTTATTAATGCTACAGATGTACCCTCAGTACCTGAGCAGTTTAGGTATATGATTACTAATGGTGCAATGCACTTTGCTTATATGTTTAGAGGTGAAGGTCAAGAAGCTGCAATGATTCAACAACGCTTTGATGATGAAATTAAACAACTACGTAGCCTTTACATTAACCGTTATGACTACTTGAGATCAACTGTAATAAACCAAACAAACTCTTCTTATAACACTATTAGGGTTTCTTAATACATGCCATCAACTCGTCAAACATACCCTATAGAATTTAAGGGTGGACTTGTTACTAATATGAGTCCCTTGCAACAAGGTATTAATGCACCGGGATCTGCAAGAACTCTTAGAAACTTTGAGCCATCTATTGAGGGTGGTTACAGACGTATCTTAGGTTATACAAAATACAATAGTAGTATTATTCCACCATACGGTGCTCCTGTTGTTAATGCTGAAGGTCAATCTGGCGGCAGTTTAAATATAGCTAACATTAGGACTACCCCTGTTGCTGGTGATACTTTTAAACTTATACATGCTACAGCACAGGTAAATAATACAGCTACTGCAGTAGTAGATGGCACAGTTTCTAGTTCAGCAAATGTTGCTGTAGACGGTAATGTTGGAAGTATAGTTGTAGGAATGACAGTTACAGGTACTGGTGTTGATGCTGGTATTACTGTAACAACAGTTACTGATCAAAATAATATAGTTATATCTTCTGCACAATCTATAGCTAACGATGTTACACTTACTTTTAATGCCCCTGACTCTGACAATACTACACATATTATTGACACTGTAGTTGGTACAATAAAAGTAGGCATGGATGTAAGTGGAACAGGTATACCAAGTGGTATTACTGTATCAGCTATAAGTGGAAGTACTATAACTTTATCTACAGGGTTAGACCTTGCAGAAGATTTAGAACTTACATTTAGTGACATTTATACTATTTCATCTGGTGGTGTTACAAGTTTTAATGCAACTGAAAAAACAGTAACAATTGCATTTACACCTACTATACATTCAGATAATGCTCCCGCTAATGGTGCTACAGTAGAGTTTACAAGCACTGCATCAGATTACTTAGCTATTGGCTGTGGTGTATTTTTAGATAGAGTTATTGTTGCAAAGAATGACGATTTATTTAAAGTATCATCTAGTGACATAACACAAATTAATGTTCCTAGCTACGGTACTGTACTTGTAAATGGTGCAGGTCAATCGGGTTCAAATCTTATAGTAGATGGTTTAACTTCCGCACCACAAAAAGATGATATATTTAAAATTGCTGGTGTAGATAAAATATATAGAGTAACTGCAGATGCAACTCTAAGCTCTGGCGGTGCTACATTAGCAATTAGTCCTGAATTAGATACCTCACCAGCACCAGCAAATGATGCAGCAATAACTTTCTTGAGTATGTCAAGAGAAAGTGCTGGTAAAACAAGATTTTCTAGGTATAACTATACAGGCACAGAAAAGATTGCCATAGTAGATGGTACTAATGTTCCAGCCCTATATGACAACACTACGTTTACTGCTCTTAATGATTGTCCTACAGATGTCAATGGTGCTGGTTTCGTAGTAAACTTTAAAAACCAACTGTTCTTTGGTAAAAGCAACTTATTAACTTTTACTGCCCCATACACAGATAATGACTTTACAGCCGCTGCAGGTTCTGGTACAATCTCTTTAGGGGCCGTGATTACAGGATTGATTGTTTTTAGACAACAATTAATTATCTTTACTGAGTCTTCTATATTTCAATTAGTTGGTAATACAATAGCAGACTTTCAGTTACAACCTGTTACCACAGACATTGGTTGCGTAGACACAGACACTATCCAAGAAGTAGGTGGTGACATAATGTTCTTAGGGCCAGATGGTCTTAGATTATTAAGTGGTACAGATCGTATCGGTGACTTTGGTCTTGGTGTCGTATCTAAAGCAATACAAAAAGAAGTAACAAGCTTTATTACTGCTAATACTTCTTTTGCTAGTGTAGTTATTCGTAATAAATCTCAGTATAGAATACTAGGGTATAATACAAACATTACACAAGAAAATGCTCAAGGTATTCTTGGTACACAGTTTTCTGGTCAAGGTGGTGAAGGAATGGCTTGGGGTGAGCTACGTGGCATTAGAGCTTACGTAGCTGACAGTAGGTTCTATCAAAATACAGAAACAATTGTCTTTGCTAATGATGATGGTTATTTGTATCAAATGGAAGATGGTAATAGTTTTGATAGTTTAAATATACAAACTACATTTGCTACACCGTTTATGCCCATTAATGATCCAAGAGTACGTAAGACTTTTTACAAAGCATTTCTTTATACAGATCCACAAGGTAGTGTATCATTTGATATGAGTCTTAAATTAGACTTTGACCAACGTAATAGCATACAGCCTACACAAATTGAATTTAATAACGACACAGGAGAAGTTGCATTTTACGGTTCTGCTAGTTACTTTAAAGCTGGACAAGCTTCTTCAGTATACAGCAGTAAACTAGTAACTCTTTTTGAAACACAACTAATAGGATCAGGCTTTACAGCGTCTATACAATTTGAATCAGATAGTACAGACCCACCATTTTCACTTGATGCTATCACTTTAGAATTTGGTACAAACACGAGAAGGTAAACCAAAATGGGAACAGGTTACACTAGGAATGATACATCTAATAACATTGCTGATGGCAACATTATCAATGCTGCAGACTTAGATGGTGAATTTGACGCAATTGAAAGTGCAATGGGCACAAGTGGTCACACACATGATGGCACATCTGCAGAAGGTGGGCCTGTTACTGTATTGGGTCCAGTTCAAGACTTTGTAGCAAGTGCAACTGAGATTAAACCTAAGACTACTAATACATTAGATATTGGCACAAGTGGTCTTTTGTTTAAGGATATGTTTCTTGATGGTGTAGCAACAGTAGGTAGTATTAAAATTGACAATGCTGGTACTATTGGATCTGCTTCTGATGCAGATGCAATTGCTATTTCTTCTGGTGGTGTTGTTTCCTTTTCACAAAACACCATTGGTAAGACAGGCTCTGGTTATGTGCTTTCGTTGCAAACATCAGACACTACTATTGAAGCAACTAATGTATTAGGTAAGATTGAGTTTAGTGCTCCTGATGAAGCTAGTGGCACAGATGCCATACTTGTTGGTGCATCTATTGAAGCACTTGCAGAAGATACATTTGATAGTTCTACTAACTCTACTGCCCTTGTATTTAAAACTAATACTACTGGTGCAGCTACAGAACGTATGCGTCTAACAAGTGCAGGTGATTTACATTTCTTAGATAATCGCAAAGCCATCTTCGGCGCAGGGTCTGACCTCTGGATATATCATGATGGTACAGATAGTTATATTGAAGAACGCAATGGTACAGGTTCACTGTATATAGATGCTACTGACCTACAACTTAGATCAACAGCAAATGCTAAGTATTTCAGAGGCATAACAGGAGGTGCTGTTGATCTTTACTACGACAACGCATCCAAACTCGCCACCACCAGCACAGGCATCAGCGTAACAGGCAACGCTACCTTTGCTGATAATGGTAAAGCTATCTTCGGTGCTGGGTCTGACCTACAGATTTATCACAACTCTGCAAACAATAAGTCTTACATTGAGGAGAGCGGCTCAGGCAATCTTGTTATCCGTGGTAGTGATATTGATATTTTGGCTGGCAACGGTGAGGCCGCAATCAATGTAGCTCAAGATGGCGCAGTAACCCTTTATTATGACAACGCAGAAAAACTCGCCACCACCAACACAGGCGTAGACATCACGGGTACTTTGACGGTTAATAATTTTGCTTCCTTATCTAGCACTACTTTAACGATAGGTGGAGAGGGTGGCGCAAACGGTGTAATTAATTCTGATGAAAGTATTTACTTAAACATTGATAGTAATAACAATGAAACAGGTAAAGTATTCAGAGTTGGCACTGATAGCACTAGCACTGGCGGCAAGTCCATTGCATTATTTTCTGACAACGGCGACATCAGCTTCTACGAGGACACAGGCACCACGGCAAAGTTCTTCTGGTCAGCTGCGGATGAGCGGTTGGGCATTGGGACGAGCAGTCCTGCCACTACGTTAGACATCACCGCAGGGACATCTGCTTGTAATATTACTCAGACTAGAGGTAGTCTGGTTCAGATAATAGGGCCATCAGGTTTTAACGCTAGTGATGCGGGTCAGTTAGGTACAACCTCAAATTCACCGTTTAGGTTCATTACCAATGGCTCACCTCGTATGACGATTGATGCGTCAGGTAATGTTGGCATTGGGACGAGTTCGCCCTCTTACAAGCTAGATGTAGCCAGCACTGTTCAGATACGGGCTGGGGAAAGTTTACGTTTACAGAATGTTGCTGGAAGTTCTGCCGCAACAATACAGTGTGCTGGCGCTGGTACTAATTCAGACTTAGGCTTTAGTACGGCTGGCTCAGAACGTATGCGCATCAACTCATCGGGCAACGTAGGCATTGGGACGACTTCGCCTAGTGGTAATTTACAAGTTTTGACCGCTACATCAGGGACAGTTGCAAATATTACACATAACACTGGGGGATCATATCCTAAAGCATCTGGCATTGGGTTAGGGGCTTCTAGTACAAGTTTAAGCGTGTCTAGTGATGGGGGTACAGTTTCTTTTGTCGGTGGGGCGGGTATGTATGCCGAAAATACCGCTGCCTCTGGCAACCCAACAAACTTAGTATTCTGGACTAACGCAGCAGGCACCCCAGAAGAACGCATGCGCATCGACAGCAGCGGTAACTTGCTGGTGGGAACTACTACGGTAGATAGCTTTACAAATGTCGGGCATCAATTAGATGCAGACGGGTACGCTATTCACACACGCACAAGCGCCCCTGCGCTTTATGTAGGGCGTAAAACCACAGACGGAAGCCTTTTAGAATTTAACAAAGACGGCGCCCCTGTGGGGAATATTGGGACTTCTGGTGGTGACATTGGCTTAACCACATCTGCAAATGCAAGGTCTGTTTATATTGGCGGAGCTAATAGTGGTGGCTCTGGTCGTTACCTAAACTTTGACTTAGACGTTCAAGCTGGGGGGTCATCGTCTGGAAATGAGGGCGGGGCGTTTTTCTCATCTGTTGACGATGTTACGGATTTAGGGGCAGCATCAAACCGCTTTCATGACCTCTACCTCTCTGGCGGTGTCTACCTTGGCGGCACTGGGTCGGCTAATAAGCTGGATGACTATGAGGAGGGGACTTTTGCTCCGACTGTCTCCACTGGTACAGTCGCAACGACTACGGCCACCTATACAAAAATTGGCCAATTAGTAACAGTTCGTGGGTTGTTGCATGTTTTCAGTGACAGAACATCGACAGATTATGTAGAGGTGACAAATTTACCTTTTCTCACAAAGTCAGCAAGCAACGAAGGTGCCAACGGTTCAATTTTTGGGAGATACTGCGGAATACAATTAAGCTCAACTTACATTCTCTCAAACAGTAACAGCTGTTATTTTTACAACACAAACCCAACAGGCAACTATGAACCACTACAGTACAGTGATTTGTCTAATAGCGATGCAGCAATTTACTTCATGGTCACTTACGAAACATCTCAATAACCACCCCTGTTGGATTATAGGGTAGTCAGTCCAAGCCATAAAGGAGATAAACAATGGCATTAACAGAAGAAACAGTACAAGACAAAATTGAGGTAGTCGGTGATTTTAAGGTATTGCAAGTGCGTACAGCCACGGTCATCAAGCGTGACGGTGTAGAGATCAGCCGATCCTTCTCACGCCATGTCGTTGCACCAGACATCTCAGCAGATGATCTTGCAAACGAAAGCACTGAAGTACAAGCTATTTGTGCAGCAGTACATACATCAGCCGTTAAGACAGCTTATGCGGCACACTTAGCAGCACAGGAGACACCATAATGGCTGTAACATACACTTGGACTATTCCAACACTTGAGCGTCACACATCAGATGGTGGCGTATATATTGCACATTGGCGCTGCACAGGCGTTGATGAAGATGGCAACTCAGCAAGCTCATATGGCACTTGTGGCTTAACCTACGATGCCTCTGCGTCCGACTTTACACCCTATGCCGATATTACTGAGGCTCAAGCTCAGGGCTGGGTGTGGGGTCATGTATCCCAAGAGGATACCGAAGCTGCTATTGCTTCTAAGATTGATGCGATAGCTAATCCAACTACTGAGGCGGGAGTGCCTTGGTAAATGTCTGAAGATAGCTGGCACCTTAGCAAGTCTGTACCGATTACACTGATCTTTGGCTTACTTGTTCAAGGGGCAGCTATCGTATGGACAGTTAGTATGATGATGTCTGATATAGAAGATAATAGAGAAGACATCGTAGCAATAGAACAACGTATGGGCAGACTAGAAGACTCTGTACAAAGTCAAGCAGTAGCACTTGCCCGTATTGACGAAAACATAAAAGCAATAAGATCATCAGTAGAAAAGATGGCAAATGATTAATAGTAGGGTTTGCCATAATGATAGAAGTATTAGCTTTAGCAGGTGCAGTTACTAAGATAGCTGGTGCAGTTAGCTCTGCAGTTAAAGCTGGTGGTGATGTAGCAGACTTACTGCCTCACTTTGGTAAGTTAGCTAAGTTAGAAGCTGACATTAGTTTAGCTGAACAAGGTAGGCACAAAGGCCCACTAGGTAGACTTACCTCATCTGAAGAAGAAGGCTTTGCAATTGCACAAGCCAAGATGAAACACAAAGAAGCACAGAACGAATTACGTGAAGTGTGCAGACTATATGGACCACCGGGCATGTGGGACTTGGTAGTAAAAGAACAAGCTGCTGCTAGGGTCAGACAAAAAGAAGCACTAGAGGCACAAGCTAAAGCAAGAGACAGATTGTTCTGGGGTATATCTTTAACAATAGGTGTGTTATTATTTTTAGGTGGTACAGGTGCAATGATCTGGGGTCTTAACGAAGTAGTGAATGGATAAATAAATGGCAGAACAATTTAGTACTAAATTAAATAGCTACACTTATACGTTACCTAATGGTAATACTATATCAGTGTCTGCCCCTACTGATTTTTTAGCAGGTCTTAAAGCAAAAGAAGAATTTTCTAGGATTCAGAATAATTTTGGTGGATTCGAAGGTTTAACCGTACAAGATTTAGGAACTCCTGCAGTAAGTGCAGCAGGTTCTGAAACTTACTTAGTTAATAATTTAGATATACCTTTAGGTACTCCCATAGGAGATCAGAATACTGCTCAGAATACAGAGATACTACAGCAACGTGGTTATACTGTAGAAAATGGTGTTGTAACAAAAGTACCACCTTCAGCAGATCCTGCAGTTAAAGAAGCTTTTATTACAAAACTGCAGGAACACATAGTTGGGTTACAGGAAATACCTCAAGATCAATTATCTATATATGATATAAATGGTGACGGTCAAGTTAATACAGCTGACACAGTAAATGCTCTTAGAAATTTTCAAGGTTTATCAAATCCAGAAGAAATAAATACTAAAATAACAAGTGCGTTTAGTAACTTTGTAGAAAACAGTCCACAGCTTTCGTCTGAAGCTATGATTAAAAAAATACAAAACGACATTGTTGGTTTAGAAAAAATATCTGCAGATGAATTAGACCTCTATGATTTTAATAATGATGGTAGTATTACAATTCAAGATACTATTACTGCACTAAGGCATAATCAAGGGCTAGAGACTAATGAAAAAGTAGCTAGTACTTTAGGTTCTTTTCACCAACAAAATATTGGTATGCAACCTGAAACAATAATTGAACCAGAACTTAAAGATAACTTAGAGGATACTCAATCAAAAGAGAGATATTACGTTATGCGTGATGGTAGTATTGGTACTGCTCCTAATCCTGAATCAGTACCAAAAAGTGCTATATACTCAAGCTCTACTATGTCAGATATAGAAAATTGGATTTCAAGTAATCCAGAACGTTTTGACACATTTCAAGAACCAGAACCTGTAGCTGAACCTGTAGCTGAACCTGTAGCTGAACCTGTAGCTGAACCTGTAGCTGAACCTGTAGCTGAACCTGTAGCTGAACCTGTAGCTGAACCTGTAGCTGAACCTGTAGCTGAACCTCAAACAACTATAGCTCCTGCAGCACCTGCAACTACTACACCTCAAGGTACAACCTATACTCCAAGTCAGGCAGTTTATACACCTCTTCAACAGCAGAGTCCTACATACACCCCTGCTCCTTACAGCCCTTCAGCACCTACTGTAACTCAAGCTGCACAAGTAGCACCAGCTACCACAGATTTTGGTAGTCAGTATGTCGCTGGTCCTGTACAACAAACTATACAACTACCATCTTCTACTGGATCTGTTGGAGGTACTCAGACAGTTATGTATAGGAATCAACGTGGACAACAAATACCAGTAACAGAACAAGATGGAAAACCTATGACATATGTACCCCCAGGATATACTAGAATGGCTCAAGGTGGCATGGTAGGTTATGCCCAAGGTGGTGACGTAAACCTTAATGCACAGTACCAACTAGCTACTAAGTTCTTAGGTTATCAAGGACCAAAGACTGCAGCTGGACTTAATGATTTTGCTAAAGCAAATCCTGGTGCTGCTGCACGTATGGGTATGTACCAACAAGCTATGGCTCGTGGTGGTATGGTTCGTGGCTTACAAGAAGGTGGTGACACTACTGGTGGAGCTTCGACTTCTGGTGATGATGATAGCTTTGGTTACTACAAAGATGTAGTTCCTATGTTTGGTGATGCTGTCAGTCAAACTATGCAGCCAATGCAAGCTCCTGTTTCTTATATTACACCTACAGCTGATCAAGACATAGCAGCGGGCACAGGTCAAGTAGGAACTTATGCACCAACAGTAGATGCAGCTCAGGTATCTGGAGTAGAAACAGCTACTACACCTACCTATGCACCTTCAGCAACTTATGGTGCAGCTACTACCTCTAAACAAGTGGCAGATCAAACTGCAGCTACTCCTACAATAACTGGTGAAGTTAGAGATGAAGCTAAGATTTCTGCAGAACAAGGTGTATCTAGTTTAAACATTGATGCTGCTCAAGGTACTGCGACAATGATGACCAACCCTGTAACAAGGGAAATACAGGAAGGTGAACTTATTAGTGGTGTAGCAGACGCTCAGAAGGCTGCTAAGTTTACTGAACAGATTCAGGCTGCTCAGGCTACCCCAAGTAAACAAGCCACTGTACAGGGCCAATTAGAAGGTCTTATGCAACAGTTTGAAGGTGGTGATACACCTGCATGGGCAGCTGGTGCAATGCGCAATGCTTTGGGCGCTATGGCTGCTCGTGGTTTAGGTGCTAGTAGCCTTGCTGGTCAAGCTGCCGTACAAGCAGCTATGGAATCAGCTCTACCTATTGCTCAAGCAGATGCACAAACAATTGCATCTTTTGAAGCTCAGAACTTGTCAAACCGTCAACAACGTGCTATGCTAGGCGCACAACAACGTGCTCAGTTTATGGGACAAGAGTTTGACCAAGCATTCCAAGCTAGAGTACAGAACTCCTCTCGTATTGCTGACATAGCTAATATGAACTTTACAGCAGAGCAGCAGGTAGCTTTAGAGAACTCTCGTGCTGCTAACACTATGAACCTAGCTAATCTGTCTAATCGTCAAGCTGGTGTAATGGCAGAAGCTGCAGCTATTGCTAATATGGACATGGCTAATCTTAATAATCGTCAACAAGCTGCAGTGCAAAATGCTCAGAACTTCTTAGCGATGGATATGGCTAACCTTGATAGAGAACAACAGACTGCACTGTTTAGGTCACAACAAAACATTCAAGCTTTGTTTACTGATCAAGCTGCTGAGAATGCTGCAATGCAGTTTAATGCTTCAAGTGAAAATCAAACCAAACAATTCTTTGCTTCATTGTCTAGTCAGACTTCACAGTTTAATGCAGCACAGACTAACGCAGTGAATCAGTTTAATGTAAACTCTGTCAATGCTATTCGTGAGTTTAATGCTAACTTGCAACAACAACGAGATACCTTCAACGCTACTAACGGTCTAGTCGTAGCACAAGCTAATGCTCAGTGGAGACAAAACATTGCTACGCTAAACACTGCTGCTGCTAACGATAGTACAGGTGCTTTTGCTGCAGCTATTAATGGTATGACCTCAAAGAATATTGACGCTGTGTGGCAACGTGAACGAGACCTAATGAGTTACAACTTTACTTCTACTGAGTCTGCTAAAGACAGGGGTTTGAGCATCTTAATGGCTGATAAAACTTTAGAGGAGTTAAAAGAATCTTTAGGCTATCAAGAAGATGTAGCTAAGTCTCAACTTTTATTTAGGTTCCTATTTGGAAGTGAAGGTAAAGGTATCTTTGGTGGTTTATTTTAAAGGAACAATAAATGTCATACGCAAAACAATATCAAAATAGATTGGAAGCAGCTCAACAAGGTGGTGTAGAAAACTACAAAGCAGCTAAACTTATGAGTGAATCTAGGGGTCTTGTTACAAAAAAGACTCAAGATAAACTCAAGGGTATTGGAGAAAATCGTGAGGAGATGTTAGATCAAATCCTAAACCAAAAGTTTAAGTCTGCTAATGACGATGTTAAAGCTGCTGAAGAAGATATTCAAAAGTACTTGGCGAGTATGAATAAAGATGTAGAAACACCTGTTGAAAAACCATCCACAGGGCTTATGGCTAAAACCTCTGGAGGTACCGATATTGTTGACTTTATAGCTGAACAAGAACAATTCAGGGCTACACCGTATTGGGACGAAAAGCAATACACAAATGGGTATGGAACAAAAGCTAAAAGTAAAGATGAAGTTATAACTGAAGAAGAGGCACGTAAGAGATTAAATCAACAAGTAGAGGTTGCACGTAAGGCGGTAAAACGACTAGAAGAAAAATACGATGAACCTTTTACTGAGGGTCAAACTAAAGCACTAATTAGTTTTACCTATAACACTGGTCAGGGAAATCTGATGAAGTTAGCAGATGAAGGTAACAGAGGTATCTCAGAGATAGGCGACATGCTTACTGAGTATGTGTATGCTGGAAAGAAAAAACTTCCTGGTTTAGTTAAAAGACGTGAGCTAGAGTATCAAATCTTTAATGAGGGTAACTAATGAGTTTAATATTTAATGGGCCGATCCCAGGCCAATCACTTACAACTGAGCCAAAGGCTATGCCTTTTGAAAGACCGCCAGAGATAGTAGATCCTATTGAAGCATTAGATATGCACATCGACAACTTATCTAATCCAGATGCAATGGAAGACGCTTTGTTCTTTCTTGAGATGGGCTTAGACTTAGTGTCGTTAGTAGAAGGTATACTTCGTAGTGCTGTCATGGAGGGTATCCACAGCATTGACATAAGTCTTATCATTGGTCCAGTTATACATGAACATATTAAAGCTGCTGCAATTAGAGCTGACATAGAGTTTAACGAAGGGTTTGAAGATCCTGAACGTGATAAAGCCATGTCATACGAACGTGATACCATGAGAGCTAAGAAGATGCTTCGTAAACTTCGTGAACAAGAAGGTGAAGAAACAGAGGCAACTCCTGTAATGTCAATGACTATGTTATCAATGGCACCAGAAGAAGAAACAACAGAAGAAGAACCAATGGAGGTAGAGGAAGAACAACCTACTGCACCTCAAGGTCTAATGGCGAGGGTATAACAATGGCATTTAAACTACGTGCACAAGGTGTTTTAGATTATGTCAATTATCTAGACCAACAGAAAGCCCTAGAGCAAGCTCGACAAGATAAAAGAGAAGCTTTAAGTTTTGAACTTATGTCTAAGTATGGGGTAGGTAGCTTTGCTGGTATGGGAACTAAGTCAGGTAAAGCAAGCCCCGATGCTGTATCTTTAAGTGCCGCCACAAAATCCCTTCAACAAAATTACGGTCTGGGAGATGATGTCTTAGCTCCAATATTAGCTTCTGGTGATAAAGCCGCAGCACCAAATTTACTTAAGCTTCTTGATGATCAGAGGCTTAAATACGAAGAACAGAATCTTACTTTGCCTGATACAGTAGTAAATCAAATAATAGAAAAAGCTGTAATTACTCAACCAAGAAATCAACCTATAGACTACACTGAGATTGAAACTTATATCGGGAGAGAGATGGACTCTATGCTAAAGATGGCTCTTGATGCTGGTACTCAAGTTCCAGGGCAGGTCTTATTTCAAGAACCTGCATTTGTAGAAACACCTGACCTTGAAGATTTAGATAAGTTTGAACGTAGAGCTATAGCATTTAATGAGACTCGTGCACAAGAAGAATTAAACGCAGTTAATATTAGACTTGGCGAGTTTTCAGATTTAGAGATACCTGCAGGATCAGATCTTGCTATTGAACGAGCTTGGTTAAGTAACCGTAAAACTCAAATAGAACAAGCTCAATCAGCTGCCAACAAGAAAGTTCCTTCCTATGCACCCTTGGTAGCTCTTTATGGAAGTACCTATACAGATCAATTACTAGATAGTTATAAAACATTTGAAGATGCACCATTAAATCCTGCACTATTTAATGCCTCTCAAACACCTACACAAGTTCCTCAAAGTCCAAACAACTCAGTGTTAAGGAGTTTAATAAGAGCTGGCGTATTTAAAGAAGGTGACAAGGTGCAGGTTACAGACCCTAACGGAAATGTAATAGATGAAATAACGATAACTAAGTAGGTAGCTATGGGAAATCTAAGTATTAGTGAAGTACTAGGCGATGAGCCTACTCAAGATGTTTTACCTAGTTCTACACTAAGTATTAAAGAGGTTACTGGTACACCAAGTACATTAAGCCTCGGTGAAACTCTACAAACTCAAACAACAACCATACCTCAGGGTCCAGATAACTCTTCTTATGTGGATCTTGAAGGCGTGTTTAAAGAGTATGGACGTAAGCTAATTAAAGAAGACATCGTAAATGATGATCGTCTTATGGAGGTTGTACGTTCCAGTCTTGAAAGTAGATTTACTCCAGGTGGGGTTTTAACTAAAGCAAGACGTGGACTTACTGGACTGGCTGGTGGCACTATTGGTGGGCTATCCTCTCAAGACTACCGTGAAATGTCTAATGAAGATGTCTTTGAGACTTGGCAAAACTATCAACGATCTTTTTCTGGCGGTCAAACAGTAACTACTGCAAATGAATTAACCTATGGTCTAGGTTCAGATGATAACATCAAGGCTAAACTTGGTGCTGGCTACATGCTGTTTGATCAGATGGATAATGCATTTACTGGTGAAGGTTCTTGGGGTGAGATGGGAGATGCCATGCTTGATTATGGTAAGGCTGCTGTCTATGACCCATCCACTATTCTGTCGCTAGGTTTAGGTAAAATAATTGGTTTTGGTGCAACTAAGGCATCAAGTGCAGCTGCTCGTGCATTAATGATAAATGCAGCAAAAGACCAAGCTAAAAAAGGTGTGGCTAAAGCTAGTGCTACAAAAGCTATTGGTCAGGCTGTAGCTAAGTCACTACCTTATGCTACTGCTGATGCCCTCATTGGGGCTGGTGTAGATGTAGCCTATCAGTCTCAACTTATTGATGTTGGTGTACAGCAGGATTACTCTAAGGCACAAACAGCACTAACTGCAGCAGGTTCTTTGATTGTTATTCCAACTCTGGTAGGGTTAGGTGCTTCCGCAAAAGAACTCCGTAAAAGTAATTTAGCTCCACAATGGCTTGCTTACAAAGAGTTTGATGCTGATCTGTTAAAGCTCACCCCAGAAGAAGCTAAAAGAAAACTAGCTAAGAGAGTAGACAAAAAGAAATTAATATCTAAAACCAACGACAACTTTGATGCTAAGACTTCTGACCCCAAAGAATTTTTAAACTGGGAAGAGCTTAAAGTTCAGGCTGAACTAGGTATTGAGATGCGTGGTGAAGAAGTTATTAATCCAGAGTTATTAGATAGCTTTTTTAAAAGGTTCTGGTTTGGTGATGAAAGTAATAATGGCTACTACCAAGCACTTAAAGATTCTGGTTGGGTTATTCATGAAGCTATGATGGAAGACAACACTGTAACAGGTGTATTTGGCGAGGCCATAAGACTTCTTCCCGATGATACCGTTGCAAGTGCTATGAAGTCTTTTGAAAAATCTACAGGAGAAAAGTTAGGACTTCAATACAGTGCCGATGCCTTAGCTGATACCTTTCAAAAAAGAACTAGCACAGCTGGTAGTATTCTTTGGACACCTTCACAGCTCAGTCGTTTGGAAAGAGCTAACGTTAAGGCTGATGATGCTGTAGCAATATTAGGTGGTAAAACAAAGAAAGCAGAAGACTTACCAGCACGTCATCAATTTACTCTGTCTTTGTATAAGCGCCTGTTGACTTCACACTTTGCAACCACGGGTGCTAATCTTAAAGGTTTTACTCAGCTTGTCAGTCTTAATACTGCTGCCGACTTTGCTACAGGTGCCATAAACTTAGTTCAAGGTGCTGGCTATAGGGTAGTTGGTGACTTAGATGCAGCTGAAAAATATTACAACAGAGCTTATGGTTCTGTAATAGGCGCACTTAGAAAAGGTGCTGATGTATTCTCTCCAGATATTCCTATGGAATATGCTGATAAGATACTTGCATTAAAACCAGAAGTAGCTGAAAGACTCTTCAGAGATATTGCTGGTGATGGCGGTGTTAGAGATGGTATAAAAGATTTTAATCTGGATAAAATTAAATACGACAACTTCTTTGCAGGTGCTGAAGATGTTGAGAAGCTTGCTTGGAAGGGTGCCAATGAAGTTACTAAAGGTGCACAAGCACTAACTGGTGTTAGATTACAAGATAGTTTAACTAAGCGTTGGGCTTTTGGCACTAACGTAAATCAAGCTATCATGAGAGCCTACGGTGAAACGCCAGAAAAATTCTTTGCTCGTTCCGATGCTGCTCTTGAAATGGCCTCAGACAAGTTTAAAGAGGAGGTGTTAGATAAAGCAGTCTTTAGAACTATGCGTGAAACTGCTTCTGTAAACTGGTCATCACTCCCTGGAAAAGAAGCTATGATGTCTGCTAGGACATGGGCTAAAGGTGTAGAAACACTGACTAACAGAAGTATCCTTGGCTATATTGTACCCTTTGGTAGCTTTTTAAATACTACAGTAGCAACTATGGCTGATCTTACTGGTATAAACGCTATGAGATTTGCTGTTAAAAAAGTTACTGGTCAAGAGTTAGACTTTGCTACCCGTGAAGGTGCTGAATCACTAGGTAAGATGGCAGCAGGTTGGGCACTTATTGGTATAGGTATTGGTGTTAAAGGTGGTGCAAGAGACCGTATTGAAAATAACCTTGCTCACAATCAAGATATGCAAGATGATGGGTCTATTCAAAATAGACAGTATGATTGGCCAGCATCAACTATGAGGCTAATGTCGCAGATAGGTGCACACGGTCTAGGTGACAGTAATAATATTACTGACTTTGATCCTAGTCAGGTTCCTGCAGATCTTATTAAAGAACTTGGTATTCAAATAGGAGGTCAAGCTGTAAGAGATCTTGATGAAGTTGGTCAGGCTATTACATATGCAGGGGAACAGATTGTAAACGAAGGTAACTATCAACCCTTTGTAGATATGTTAGGTGCAGTTCCAGCTAGGTTTATTCAAGGTGTAACAAGACCTCTCGATCCTGTCAATCAAGTATGGGGAATGGTATCTGATGGTAAGATGAATCCTGATCTTCGTCAGGGTGGAGAAACTCAAAATCAAATGCTTCGTTATATAAATAATATAACAGGTACATCTAAAGACCTACCTACGAGAGCTACACCCACAAGAGGTACAGATTTTACACCTGATACAGGTAAGCAGATACTAGGTGTTAGAGGATTAAAAACCCCTAACTTAATTGAGAAGATGATGAACTCTGCAGGTAGACCTTACTGGAAGGCAATTCGTTTTGATGGTCCACCTGAGATAAAAAATAAAATGGATAACCTAGCTGCCCCATTCTTTGAGGCAACAGCAATTGAATACCTTAAGAAAAATCCAAATTACTTTAAGCTTGATTTAGAGGATAAAGAAAAGATTCTTGATAGTATTGCAACAGATGTGAAGAAAGATGTTATGTCTGTGGTAGAGCAAGGTATGCCTCGTAGTATTAATATAGTAAGACTGCTTAGCAAAAACAAAAAGAAAACTAAAAAAGTTATGGAGTTCTTAGATATTCAAGGTAGTCCCGAAGACTTACTAAAACAAGACGGTGGACTACAACAACTACTTAAAATAAAAAGTCTTGTAGACAGCTATGACGACATATTCTACGGAGATCTTAATCTAGAATAAACTTAAGGGGGCCACTTGAAGCCCCCTTTTGTTATTCCTCATCATCCTCTAACATGAAGTCTGCCCAATCATATGACTCACGCTTTATATCTCCTCTGTGAACATGCCCTGGAGATCTTGATAACAACGCAGCCATCGCTTGACCAGCTAAGTACCTACGAGAAGTAAGTGCTTTGTTTTTCAGCGGTGGCTTTATCTTTTTCTGCCTGTAACTTTTGGCCTCTTCTTCAAGACTCTTTTTGTTTTTGTTCATTCAACTTAACCCTTTCAAGGTTACGGAAGTAAGCTTTGTTAAAGCCCATCTCCCACTCCCTGTTCTGCTTCGTATTAGGTCTATGGGGATTACCTAAGTTGCCTTCCCTAAAGTCCTTTATGCCTTCTTCGTATGGTCTCATTTGTGTTTTTCCTCCATTGCCTCTAGCATCTTGTTTAAATACCATTCTGCTTTCTCCATATCCTGAACAGGGTTACCCTTGTACATATACCTGTGTTGGTACTTGATCATATTACCGTGGCAGTAACCTATGAACTGCTCAGGGGTTAGTACCTGTTTGATATAATCAATACACTCTATACCACCACTCAACTTGTAATGTGCTGGGCTGTTTACTGGATCGTATTTCATTTAAACCTCTTTAGGGATTTCAAAACAATAGTATTTTACATCAGAATTGGGTGAAGGTCTAGTGTCCATAAGTCTTTTTTTAAGTGGGGCTGCAAACTCATGACAAGCAACTTGACTTGGAAAGAACGTATGATGACCTTGGATCTTATACCTATCTTCAAAGAACATTATGAGCACTAGAACATACATTAGAACAACCCTGAAATTGTTTCTAATGCCACTGGAATAACAAGGTCTGCTACAATTACAGCACCTGCTAAGAACGTCATTACTTCAAACATATCTATCTCCTTATGTTATGTCTACCATTTCACAAACATCACCTGTACAGGCCATTGTCTGCATTGAGACTGTGTTATCTTCCTTCTCGTAGTTAGCCAACTCACTCCAAGCAATAGCAGATGGCATAGCAGAAAGCAAGTCTTTATATTTAGCCTCATCTACTTCTTGATAAGGTGCTTGTTGATAAGTGTGTTCGTTATAAGGTAAGAAGGATACTCCTGACATCTCATCAAAGTGCTTGTACACAAAAGCACCTACCTCAAACCACTCATCCTTACGCACATTGATTGTCACTGAGGGTTTATGCTCACACCAATGTCGTTGATACATCAGCCAAGTATCAAGTTGTTCAATGGCTGTCATATCTTCAGTAACCACTGCCTTAGTCGGAGACTTCACAGGGAAACTAAATACTGTTGTCTGATCTGGCTTCATAACACAAGGCTCACTAGGGATGCCTTGATCAGTCATGAACTGTGTTAGGGGGTCTTTATTATCACCACGCACAGTACGGATATAATAGGGACTATGGCGAGCATGTATGCCACTGGCACTATCCACCAATTGCGATACCGTGCCCGAAGGCTTGACGCATGTAATTGCAGCAGCAACAGGTATACCAAGACGGTCAGCCCATTCAGCATTAGTAGAAACACAAATCCCACGAAGATGTTCAAGAGTCTCCTCCAGTCCTTTATTAGCGGATGTCATAAGGGGGTTATCCATTATCCCTGTAAGTGACACACCCAGCAGACGCTCTTCTTCTGTGTTCTTGTTCCACACCTTACGCAAGTATGGAAACTTGGTGTAGGTGGATTGTATGGTTCCCAGAATCGTAGCCAGTTTAACTTTACGTTCCATATCTTCGATAGTGTCTGTTGCACGTACCACAACTTCAGTGAGATTACAAAACTGATTTGGTCTAAGTATGATCTCACTGCACGGGTTAGTCCCGAACTCATAGTTAGGATCACGCCGACCATTCTTTTCAGCTTGCTTCTTACTTGCTTGACGATTGAATATACCACGTTCTCCACTCCCTGACTCTACCAGTGCCATCCACTCACGCATAAAGGATACAGCATCTGGCTTTTCTGTGTAGCTAACAGAGTTATTAGCTAAGGCACGTTGTGGATCATTCTCCCACCATGCACCTGACTTAGCATGACGCATACGGTCATCACTAAGGTTACTCAAAGAGATCATAGCTGACCTACGTACACCACCTACTACAACTACTTCACCAATCTTACACATGATGTCGTGACACTCAATGCTAGATAGCTTACGTCCCTGTGCATTCTTAAAGGTAGTAATAACAAAGTTGAACAACTCAACAAGAGGTGCTGGACCAGAGGCTCGACCACCAAAGGTCTTAAGCTTTGCACCTGCAGGACGTACTAGACCAATATCCCACTGAGGGATTTCACCAGCCCATAGGAGAGCAAGAACTTGACGAAGAGCTTTAGCCCAACCTTCCTTACTATCTTTGACAACGATAGTAGTCTCACTAACGAACAACTCAGGGATCTCAGGGAGTTTACTAACAAACTGCCGCTCGACACTGAAGCCAACACCAGTACCACAGAGCAAGATAAACATAGCCTCATCGAAGGACTTAGGGTCATCTACGGGTAGGTAGCTACAGTTGTACATACAAGTGTTGTCACGAGTAGCAGCTGGACCTGCAGTCATCATAGCTCGCATAGAAGGCATGACTTCTAGTCCAAGAATAGCTTGTTCTATTTGTTGTGCTACCTCCATGTTGTCTTCACTAGCACCACTATCAACCATAGGCTCAACTACATTATCCATGTAGCGACTAACCGTTTCATTCCATGCCTCTCGTCTCCCTTCATTTTCAAGCCACCGTGCATACCGTGAAGTATGGATAAAGGATTGATAGTCTGTCGGTAGGTAGTTGTTCATCTATTATCTCCACTTCCCTTTAGTACACCACGTTGCTCTCTATCATCTAGCTTTGCCATGTTCATCTCCATAACCTTTCGTAGGTTACCTCCAAAGATGTTTGCCAAGGCTACTGTGTAGAACAACACATCACCTAACTCTTTCAGTATATCTTCATCCTTGAATCTATTCTTATCACGAAAGAGCTTCTTTACTTTTTCAGATACCTCACCTGCTTCGCCAGAGAGTCCAAGAGTATTTTCTATTAGACGATCACGCCCCTTAGTCAATATCTTGTCCTCTACAAACTGGCTATAGAAACGGACAGGATCTTCTTCATAGTCTGGACTATTCTGAAACATATCAAAATAGCCAAACGCTTCTAGATCACTCCGATTGATCATCCTTATCACCTTCCAATGACTGTTTCAATTCATTCGTTTTCATTTGTTGAATAGCATTCACACATTGGATCATGTGGTTTAATAGATTTGCAGAGTTAGAACCTAGATTCAAGATGTTCAGGATCTCTTTCTGTTCATCATTCATGTCATCAATTTCATATTCTTTATCGTCTAAAGTTAGTTTAGTCATACTTATTTACCTCACATTCAGTTATGGTTACATCGTCTATGTCGTACAGAGCATCTTCTATTAACTCTTTTAGTACTTCACAATTATCCCCAGAAATCTCTAGGAAATTAGCATCTTTATCTACGAGTATTGCTAGGTGGACTTCGTAGTTCATTTGGAAACCCCTAGTTATACAGATTCTTGACTGTTGGTCAAGCTATTTAATGTCACTAGTTCAGCTTCTTTGTAGGGTATGTGAAAGAACTTCTCACCCTTCATGATGTACCTACCCTTAGCTTCACGGATAGTGTCATCAGTCATCTGAGATCCTCGTATCTTCCAACAAGCAGTCAAGTCATTATTGAATACAAAGAAGTTCACGTTATGTTCATACTTCTTAAGCAGCCGTGTCTTACGTTCTGGGATTCTAATCTCAGTCCAATCCTCAGGCCAGTCTTCCTTCCAACCCCGCTTAACTTCTGCTTCACTGTAGTAGGTGATACCCTTTCGGACTGACTCTACATCAGCGTAGTAGTTCTCCTTTACAGAAGAGATCTCATGACCCTGATGCTGTAGTATCTCGATCAGTTTTACTTTAGCAGGGTTGTCAAAGCGATCATATAAGTGTGGTTCAAAAGGCTTTCTAACGGCCATGTTTATTCTCCTAGTGTTCTTCGTCTATTTCAAGCGGTTCGATACTGGTTCTAAAATGTTTCTGCCATTCATGTATCTGCGCAAGGTCTTCAAACCAAAAGTTTACTTCTTCCATCTCACCATCTATCTCTGTTTTACAGACGACAAAATAATTACAACCTTCTGGGAAGTCTTCATCGTCAGGCGCTTCATCTATTGATATTGGCCCTACTGATATATCCCATATTTTTACTGTCATGTTTTCCAATTCCTTAATAAGTCTATGTAGTGATCAAGACCAACCATTACTACCCACGGCTTTCTGTCTGATCTAAAGAACACTACAGGCTCATGCTTTGAATGTCTAGAGGCTTGTTCCATAAAACGATAAACAGTTTTAAGTTCTGCTTTACGCCTCTTCACCTCGACAGATAGAGGTAACTTCTTCCTAGCTGCAGGAGATAGCTGGATGTCAGCCCCTGATTCCCCCATTGTAGTAGACTTAATATCATCTGGCTCAAACTCAGGGAAGGCTTCAAGTAGTCTGTCCCTAATCTCTTGCTGACCCAAGCGGCCTTTTTGCTTGGCTTGTCTAGTCATCTACTGTCTCCACAACTCTTGGTTCTTTCTCAATATGGACAAGGAACTCTGGGCCATAGCTGTAAACAAACTTGCGCATGTTAGGCCAGCATAGCTTCTTGTATTCACAGTAGCTACAAGCCATAGACAGCTTCATGTTAGGGCTAGTCTTTGACTGAGGCACTGGCTTGATACGATCCTCAGGTATTTCACCCTTAACCATAGCTACAGCTTCTTTCATTTCTGTTTCTTTTGTTTCTAGTTCCTTAGTGAAATCATAAACATCCAAACAAATATGTCCATTCTGCTTATCAATAGCAAGAAAAGCACCATGAGTCTTGTCAGTAACAAGTGGGTCATCCTTACCTGCATAAACATAAGAACTAAGCTGAGATATATAACCAAACGGGTCATCATCACGTAGGTTTCCCTCTTTGAACTTCTTAAATGCATAGGAGCTACAAGACTTTACATCAACAGTCATACCGTCAATAACTGCATCCCTATGCCCCTTGATGCCATGAACATCTAACCTGTCTTGTGACCCCTTTAGGTCATGTCCAGCAGCTACTGTCATGCTTAGGATAAGCTCTTCGATCATGTCGCCATAGAAGAACTTGAGTAAGGTGTTGGACTCTAGCTGTTCACCTTCACCAGCTTTATTAACTTTGTACCATAGCTTACGCTTACAAGGAGTTCCAATAGAAGATAAAGATAGATAACCCCGTGGCTCCTGTGGTTTAGAAAACCTTTTGTTGGCAGTGTCAGCAATAGCCTGACCCATCTGGGTGCTAATGCTTTCTGTCCATCCGCCTTGGCCTTGTATCACTTGGTACAGATCGTCTACCAATGTCTGTATATTTTTCATAGTCACTCCTTAAGTTGGGGGTGGAAGGGAAAGGAAAGGAAACCAACCACCCCCTAAGTTACATCCCTAGAACAGTACTGAGTCTTCAGTAGCTGCTACTACAGGCTTCTCTAAGACAGGGGAAGGGCTGTCATCGTCCTGTGGTGAGATGTATTCTACATGATCAATGACAGTAACCTTGTCAAGTCGTGTACCTACAATACTTTTCATACGTGTATCGTAGACTGAGAGGAGTACTTCTACAGTAGATCCATTACCAATGGTACCATCAAGATCGTAATCCCAAGGAGTACCATCAGGCTTTGTAACAATAGGCGCCCCACTGTCCCAATCACGGCCAGTGTTGTACTTACGCACGAGGCGTACCTTTTTACCTCGTCCTTCTGGATCATCTGTACCTCGTTTCATTGAACCTGTGGCTGTCAACTTAGCCATGTTCTCGTCATCCAAGATGACATCAATAGTGCAAGCACCATCACAGTCTTTATAAGCTCCATCAAAGCCTAGCAAGTCACGGTTCTGTGGGAATACTTTTGCCCACTCTGCAGTACCAGTTAGTTTTACTTTACGTGTAGCCATTCGGCCCTCCTATATGTTTAGTGTACATCACTATATCGTTGACCGTATTGTATGTCTATACCTAAGTCAACATTTAATTTAAGTTCTTTGTTAAGTTTTTCAATAGCCCAAGTCAAAGTTTCACTGTGAACATCTTGATCTCCTTCTTTCACCAGATTGATTGATTCGTCATGGAACTGCCCAATGATATTACCTCTACGTGTACGGTAGTAGGCAACCCACTTGTCAAAGCAGTAAGCACCAGTTGATTGGTTGAGTGTAGAGAACACATCTTTCTCGTAGCGTAAGCTGTGCCAGAACTTACTGACAGGATTCTGTACCCACATCTCACCATTTAGTTTACGTATGTGCTGAGACTCTGCAAACTTCTTAACTGACCAGTTACGATCCCAGTAAGCTTCAAGCAAAGCCTGACACTCATTAGTAGATAGACCAGTAGTACGTGATAGTTTAGCAGCACCAACACCATAGGTAGCAGAGTAGTTGACTACCTTGTAGTTTTTACGCAAGGCTTTAAGCTCAGGCTTAGTACCTTGATTGTAAGCGTCGATGTCATCCTGTGATACAGCACCTGCATGTTTAGCCAAGTCTAGGTGTGGATCAAATCCATCCTGCGACATCTCAAACACATAAGCTGGATCGTAAGGGTGCATGTAGTGACGCTTGCATGTGTCCTCAAGAGAGGTCATGTCAGCACCACACAGTACGTAACCCTCAGGTGCAGTAAGGCACCCACGGATCTCCTTACCCCAAGGTCTGTCCACCCCAGGCAAGTTGACAAGAGGTTTCTTGTGCTTGAAGCGTAGTGTATTAGTGAGGCCATCAATCTCTGCCTTCACATAACCGTCACGCTCACACTCAACAAAACCTTTGAAGATACTTAGTCTGTGTTGGATTACAGTAAGACCCTCAAGAACTTCTACTGCAGGATTGTCTTCAACAAGTAAACGTACTGAGTCAGTAAGCTCACCATCCTTACGCACCTGAGGTATAGTTCTCTCAGTACCATCATCTTCTTTCTCATACTTGAAAGTACAAGGCACCCAGCCCAAGGAGAACAACCAGTCTTTTACTTGAGGACTAGAGTTAGGATTAGGCTCATCGTAACCCTTGAGAACAAGTACACCCTCGTCATGATGTCTTGGTAGGTTGTTTTCATCAAGCAGTGCAAACCATTTCTCACCATGAGCAGATGGAGAACCATCTTGCTTGAAGCAATTCTTAGGCTTACGCTTTACCTGAGTCTTAGCAACCTTAGGCATGACAGTCTTAAGCTCTGCCACCTTGTCTACCTGTTGTGCTTTAAGATCTGAGACACACTTAGTAGCCAAGTCTAGATCAAGCTTCCAACCAACAGACTCAGCTGTAGCTGCACACCTCATCTTGAACTCAAGGTAGCGGAAGAACTTATCTAACAACACCTTGTCTTTTTGATAGATGATCATGAATCGCTTGAGTAAGTCTTGCCAAAGCAACCAGTTTATCTTGACATCTTCAACACAACGGTGAGCATACTCTTCTTGAGTGAGATTAACCCAGTCATTGATCTCAGGTTTAGGTACACCAAAGTCTTCACCAAAAGCATCAAGGTTATGCTTATTACCTGCACGAGTATAGTTCAGCACCCAAGACATAGGTAGGGTGTCAAACAATCTAGCCTCAAGCTTGATGCCCAATATCTTCTCAAGTAACGGCGCATCATACCGCACAATGTTGTGACCAATCAAACCAGCTTGACTCATAACCAAGTCACGCATGTCGTTATAGTCAAACAAGGTGTCGTAATTAACCCCATCAGATGTGTAAGATAAGCAATGTATTTTAGTAGCATCATCCAAGAGGTTGTCAGCTTCTACATCAAATACAATCATGCTGCTAGGTCACTCCTTATAAACGGTGTATCTTCACTAAGTATCGTAGTCTCTGGATCATAGTAGACTGAACCAGCGTGACCCAACTTAGCAAACGGCCTGTTCTTGTCAACAACAAAGTTGGTGGTGTTCTGAAGAACCTCATCGTCTGTCTCAACATCACGCTCGATCTTAATACAGATGATTGCTTCTTCTTCAAGTGATGCAGCATACTTTGTTCTACCATCGTCATTGACCTGTGATATAAAGATCACACCGATGTTCAACTCCTTGGCCAACTGTGCTGCACGAGAACCTAGTGTGGTCAGTGTACTGGTAGCACCATCAACACCAGAGCTAGACAGGTAGGCTAGACGCTGAACGTGGTCAATAAAGATAAAGCCAGCACCATACACCGTAGCTGCAAGACGTATGTAATCAAGCAACTTGAGTGGGTCATCATGTGACATCATCTCAAAGATAATAGTACGTTCACCCTGAGTCATCTCCTTAGCTGCTTGAATCACAGCTGCCTCAGAGACACCATTTTCTCTAGCATCATCCTTGGTTCGGACATTGACACCTAGTTGGTAGGTAGCCATTGAACGGTAGGTGGTAGACTTCATCTCTTCCATGTGAAGCAAAGCCACACGGCTATCTTCATCACGTAGTAGACCAGTCTCAAAGTACCTGATCACCTCAGTCTTACCAGTACCCCTTGGGGCTTTGATAAAGGTGATGCCACCCTTGACCATACCACGGATCTTATCATCAAGACCAGTGTGACCTGTGGGTACATACTCGTAGGGATTCTCGTTTAGGATTGCATCTTCTACATCCTGATCAGAGCAGAAGAAGTTCTCTGGTGAATACCGTTGAGGTTTCTTTGCAGACCACATCAAGTCTTGACCATCACCTGCTTGCAAGAAGTCATTGGCATCCTTGTGCTTGGTCATAGGTACATACCAGAACTTCTCAGGGAAGGCTTGGTACAACTTGTCAGCAGCAGTACGTCCAGCTGCATCAAGCTCACCTGCATAGATGATCTCTCTAAATGACGACAGATAAGCATGGTTGTGCTTGATAAACTTCTCGCCAATAGATGCAGAGGGTAGTGACTTCACAGGGAATGTCTTGCCGAGGATCTGATATAGACTAGCCGCATCAAACTCACCCTCAGTTAAGTAGATCCGCTGGCTTGTACCAGCATTGAAGTCAGGGCCGAACAGGTGGTTCATACCTAATCCACGATCCTTGACCCAAGACTTGGACTTGTCACTGTGCAGCCTATACTTGACTGTGTGTGGATACTTATACGCATAGCGCACAGGTTCACCACCTTCACCAGTCTGTAGCTGGATACCGTACAACTCACAGACATCAGCATCAATACCCCTGATGTTCTGATAGGTCATACCTGTCACAGGTATATCCATAGGTTTTCTCCTTTCTGGTAAAGGGTATTCAGCCTTCACCCAATCAAATGTTTCTGACATATCTCTAGATGGATATGCGTTACCACAAGAATGACAGTGACCGTAGCCATCATCATTCCAATTGAATGCATCGCTTGACCCACAATCTGTATAGGGACAAGCTAAGTGTGGATTATCGGACATGCTTTGCTCTTTCACGCTCCTCTTTTGTCATAGGTCGGATGTAATGTAAATAGTTAATTACACGCCCCGTGTTCCACCTTGCAGCTTCTTCATCTGCTTGCTCCTTAGTCTCAAAGGTTCGCACCTCTGTGTCATAAGTCCAAGGGTTTTCTTTTCGTACTAGGGTGTACTCACCCTTCTCAACTTCAATCTCTACTGCGTACATCTTCACTCCTTTCTGACTCTAGGCCAGCCTTGACTAGGGTTACAAAGCCTACATTGAATATGGCCATAAAGGTTTCTGGATCACACTCTACTTGTAGTGTAGCACTACCATCCTCATGATCTTCTATGCTTATTATCTTAACCTCATCACTCATCTTTATATCCTGGTAGGTAAGGATCATAGAGGCGCTTGGCATCACGCCAGCCTATCTTCAAGCCAAGCATCATACCAATTATACCAGATAAAACTGCAATTCCAATTACTTCAACCATCGTCTTTCTCCTTTGTTAAAGCTTCCCATGACACAGGGAATAGTTTCTCCATCTCCTCAGAGATAGCGTCAGCCACAAACCTTGTCTCAGCTTGTGTGTCAGGCTTACAGCGTAGGTTACACATGTCTGCAAAGGCATCTAAGCTACCTGACCAGTACCACTCAGTCATCATAGACTGTGGCAGTACCATACGTGCTTGCTCAGGTGCTACACCCTGTTCCAGTAGGTAGTTATATGTCTCTAGACTGTAGACATTTATCTCAGTCGGGTGGTAGGCTTGCCGCATTTGGTGATCCTCATAGAGTGTAACGACACCCTCACTACCCTGTTTAGCATCTACGCTACGTCCACGCCACTCTGTTGGCTGATAGAACTCAGGCTCATGGTCAACATACCTACGGCTGATTTCGTTCCAGCGTAGGAACTTATGCTTGACTAACTGACGTGCCACAAAGACAGGGGCTTTAACATGGAAGGATGCAAAGCAATGCCCAAAAGGTGACATGTGTTTATGCTTGGCTAAGTAGCGTATTAGTTTTGAATCAGCAGTATTTAGCACACCCATACCACCTTCGCCATCATGTAGTCCATCTTCTTGACCAGCCCATGTACTTTTTTTATTAAAACTAACCCTTGCAGCATTAACCACTGATAGGTCAGTACCCATATGATCTATACATGTCACTTCAATCATCTACTATCTCCTTTATCATAACTTTAACTGGCTTTAGTATATCACTACCCCTTTCCCAATGCCTATAGCCAGTAATATTAACATTCTTTGGAGATTGTTTACGTTTCCACAAAGACCTTCCAAACTTAGTCATAACCAACTTATCCTTTTCAACATCTTTAATAGCCCACATCTCTACTTCAATCATTTATCAACTCCAAATATATCATCCCACTCATCAGGTGTAACACCAGTCTTGATAAACTCACGTTCAGCAGGTGTCAAGTTAGGCATTGCATCTTGTATCAACTCACCCTTCTCCCATGAAGCTATCTGTCTAGCTGTCACATCAATCTCAAGCGTTGATTTTTTATTTGAAAACGGACTTACTCTAGTTATCTTCATAATCTACATCCCATAAAAAATATTGTGTATATCAGCTGGCTTGCTACTGTCAAGCTTAAACTCAGGTGTATAGTAACCATGTATCTTACGCCCCTTAAAAACTACAATCTCAGATACCAATCCGTGATCTTTGAATACCTCACCTTGACGGAAGTAACGTTCCCGCAAAGCCTTGATAGTTTTTAGTTGAGGACTGAGGGTGGTAGATCCGTCAGTGTTTATTGCGTGATATGAATACATAATATTTCAACTCCTTTATGTTAGTGTATGGAACCCTCATACCAAGCCCCACGATTCTTCTTCAACTCTTCATTGAACTCGGCATTGTTGGCAAGTAACTCAAGGATCTCACCAAGCTCATCAGCATACTCGTCATCAAGCGTACCGTCAATGAAACAATTAGCCCAATGCCTGAATACCTCAGGCGGTATATCTCTTTTCCTTTTCATCGCTGTCTCCTTTCAAGTGCAGCTTTGGCTGTGTTCAAACTAAACTTATTGTACGGGTTAAGACTCGCCACGTTCTTATGCCCTGATACAGATTGAATTGCAAGGTGGTCAACTCCACCCTCAATCATCTCCACAATGGCAGTCTTCCTCAGGTCACCCACCTGTAGCTCGTCAGGAAGCCCAGCAGTAGCCTTAACTTCTCTGAGCAGTGCTGTCATCTGAGAAACTGTTAGCGGCCTGTAGGCGCTGTCCTGTGGCCTGTGGTGAGGTACTACGTAGTCTTGGAAGTCCCAGTCCTCACGCTGTTGCTGTAGCATCTGCATCAGGTTGTCAGGCACAGGTAGCTCAACGGTAGCACCACGCTTGGACTGTGTGATCTTCACCACATCACCATCTATGTCAGTCCATTTGAGATTGCGTATGTCTACTGGACGTTGACCCCACTCGTAGCACATCATGACAATCAGTCCGATGTTACGCCATTCAAACTTTGTGAATGCTGTATCAAGGAATGATACAACTTGATCGTTAGTCCAGACTACAGAACGTGGTGTGCTTGTACGCTTCCTAACCCTAGCCATGCAGTTGTGTGGTATGAAGTCCATTGACACCAGATAGTTCATCAGAACAGAGAACACTCTGCTTTTGTGATTAGCATTGGAGGTAGAAGACTCAGCCTCCCATGTGTCATACATCTCAGTGCATAGGGCAGTTGTGAAGTTGGTGACCGTTACGTTACCAATGGTCTTACCAAGCAAGGACATGCGACAGAAAGACTTGAGGCAGGACTCATAGTTTTTCTGTGTTGCATACGACAAAGAATTGAACTGTCTGGTTCTCAAGTATTTTTCAACTGCTGTTTTAAATCTCATCAAGCCACCCTGTAGCATCGTCATGTGGATCGTCCATGTTTTTCTCCTCGTACTTAAAGTACACTTAAAGCTTTTAATTACTTCTTAAAGAAGTTAGAAACTTTAAGTTATACTTTAAGTATATTTAAAATACACATTTATTTTTGATTGTCAAGCAACTGTGTCAACGTGTCACATGTAACGTCTAGCTGCATAGTTATCTAGGTAGCTGTAGTACTGGCTGGTATCCTCGATCTGACATTCTTCCATCAACGAGTAGGGAGTGAAGCCATAAGCGTCAAGCAACTCAGCAACAGCACTGGGATAGTCTCGTACTAGAGTCGTCAAGTCACTGACATTCTCTTGATCAATAGAGGTACGGTTACTACCGTATTGGTAGAGTCCATAGTCATCTTCAAAGACCGCAGGATCACGAGCAAACACCAACTTAGACCAGTCAGCTTGAACCAAGGCAATAGACAATAACTCTGCAAAATCAAGGTCTTGAGTCTCGTTGACACCATGCTGCCCATAGTAACCTACACTGATGTTGGTACACTCAGAGACCACAGATGCATACTCATTGCTGTCTGTGTATGAGCCACCCGTATCAGCTTCTAGTTGTGGTAAGTCTACTGCTGCGGCAAAGGACTTAGCGAACTCATCAGATGCAGTACGCACACCCATCTGGTGTGTGATCACAGAGCTATCACCGTATCTGTCGAATGAGATCACTGCGTCAAGATGACTCAGCCAAGGTGGGTTGTCAGCTACCAATGCACGGCTACCCTTGCAGCCAATCTCCTCTGCTGCATGGACTACATAGACACCCTCAATACCTGCTTCAATCATGTTGAGCATGAGCCAGACACCAGTGGTACAGTCAGCACCAAGGCAGTTGGAAGTCTTGCTGTCAGCTACAGACACCACGTCATTCATGACCACTAGCTTCTGATAACCAGACTGCTTGTGTACTGTGTCATGGTGTGACGCAAAGCATAGCCGTGGCTTGTCACCAATGATGTGAATATAGTTACCGTGAATGTCGGGTAACCCAAAGGTAGGTTCGAGGAACCGTAAACAAAATTCTTTCTGCGCTTGTGAAGCTTCAGGCCTCATGTAACGCAGCATCTCTATCAAACTATACATCTAATTCTCCTTGTACATTTTTCCATGTGCTATCTTCTTGCTTTTCCCAGACACCATGATGATCATCTAGCTCAGACTTAGCTACATCACTGCCATCATCAAGCGTACACATCACGGTACGGGGATACCACTCGTCACTCCAATCAGAGAGGAAGTAATCGTCCATACCGTTGGGTGATACCCAGATGTCCTCACACTCGATGTAGGTCACATCATCTGCATCCCAATACTCGTGATCATCATCACAGTAGATAAAGTCACAAGTGTTCTGCGCATAGTCACGACATACCCTGAAGTTACTATGAAAACCATTCCTAGTGACTCTGTAGACTACAACAGCATCATCCTCGTGGACATCCTCTCCTGCATACTCACAGAAGAAGTGGACGTTGTAGTAGCAACACTCACAGTAATGCTCATCAGTAGTCTCTGAGTAGAAGTAGTCATCCTCACCAAGACCATCACCGCAGCTAGTACAGTTAGTATAATGACCATTGAGTACACCACCATAGTCAGTGGCATTGATCTCACCACCATGTGCAACCACTAACCATGAACCAGTGTCATCAAGTGACTGAGGTGCTAGGTCAAGGTATGGTGCAATGAAGCCACCACCATCATGCTCGACTCTACGTAGCTTGGCACCTGTGAAGTCAGGGCCTCTGACCTCTACATTACGTAGTAACAGATGATCATACACAAAGTCAATAGCTTGCTCTGATACACCGTAGATAGGTGCAGCCTGTGGCTTGTCAGGGTGCTTGATATACACGTTAGTACGAGCAGCAATACGACCCTGAGCATCAGTAGCATAGACAATCTCGAAGTCACCAGACGCATAGGCTTCTGCAGGGTGCATAGCCAGATGGTCAAACTCGTAGCGCATACAGCTGTGAGCTAGATGCTTACGAAACCAAGTGGTGTCAATGTTCTCATTGTGAGACTGCTCATGCGAGTATGCACGTTTGAATGACTCAGCATCCCTAGCCTGATGCAAGGTGAGGTCACGGTCAGCAAACTCTTTGAGGAATGCATCAGTCATCATGATGATCTGCTTGTGATCGAACTCAGGGAACATGAAGCTGAATGCACGGCCAGGTTTCATAGCTATCTGCCTGTCGTTGTGCATGTCCTTGAGTGACTGATAGATAGACACCTTACCCTCTGCAATCTGAGAGCGCATAGGCTGCATCGAGAGTAGCCGAAAGCGAGACTTGAAGGTATCGCTGTCAGCTGTGGTGTTGAGTAGCCACGTAAGCACCCAATCAAACAGTGGCCTGTCCTTGCGGTCAAACACACTGACATCAGAGTAGTCACCCCATGCACGTAGCACGGGGTCAGTCTCGTTAGCATCTTCGACATAGACACGCTTGACCACAAAACCATTGGCATGTAGCTCAGGCTCGATGTAGTACGTTTCACCACTGTTGAGTGTGACATTGCCACCGATGAAGTAGCCACCCTCAGTGGTCTTAGCACTGACCACATCGTAAGGCTTGCCGATGGTAACGTCATCGACAAACATAAGCGGGATAAGTTCTTGACGAACTGGGATCACTTGATATTGCATATTACCTCCATTACTGTTCTAAGTTTAGGTTAGTTGATACAAGGGTGTGAGATGGTGTAGAGAACTCATCCTTGTGATTATGCTCAGTGTCAAAGGCTTGGATAGCCAAGAACATGATCTTACTTGCTTGCTCACGGACATCAGTAGCATCCACGAACTTAGCTGTCTTGTCGTCGTAGACTGGTGTGATACCCTGCTCAATCTTCTCGATTAACGACATAAGAAGATTAGGTAGCTCTGATTGTATCTGTCTACGCTTACTGATAGAACGCTCAAGGTACTGACCATCATTGTTCTTGCGTAACTTAGCAAGCTTCTTGAACAAGCCCAAGCCTTGAGCCTTGGTGATCTTACCACCCATGATAGCCATGACAAGACCTGCACGGATACCCTGATTGGTGATACCACGAGTGTCAGAGCAGATGTCATACAACTCCTGAGCAAGCTTACCTAGCTTACCATTGAGGTATGGTTGCATGAATGTCAGGTTAGATGATGTACCATTGAAGTTACCCAATGCTCTGAACGGTACACGTACTGTGGTGATTACCTTGGCATGAATACCAGTGTGATCAGTGAGGTTACGCTTACGGCCCACATCAATCTTGTACTTTGAATCCACTGGTAGATTGAAGCAGACAAGCTGATCCTCTACGGTCACACCAGACTCAACGATAGCGGTGAGACGGTTCTGACCATCCACAAGCGTACCCTCAGTGTCAAAGCCTATGCCCTGACATGTAGTCATCCACACATTACCAGTGAGCTCAGACTTGAGGTTCTTGACATGCACCTTAGAAACCTTGCGGTAATTCTTGGTGTTACTCTGCAACCAGATAGCCGCAAGAGATGGTGTGATCGTCATAAATTCAGCTTTCAACTCAGTATTTGTCATGATTCTTTCCTTTCATCATGGTTAAAGGTACTATCAACAGTACCACAAAGCGCACCTTTCAATGCGCTTACTGGTATTGTCACTCCATGTTTTCTATAAGTTCACGGCAACTCTTTACCATTTGTTCAGTGCTTGCTAGTAAGTTGTTGAACATCTTCTGGCGCTCTTTCGCAACATTCTCCCACTCAATCACCTCATCTTTCAGTTTTCTGGTCTCCATAAAATACTTTTCGTAAAGACTCTTGTAGTCTATCTTCTTAATAGTCTCTCTTAAGTTACCATAGTAGGTGTACACCTCACCTAGATCCACTTCACCCTTTTCAACCATATCTTTTAAGTGTAGCCTTGCATCTTTTTGGGTATAAAACTCAGCCCAAATTACTCCTCTCAGTCTATGATGCCTTTTAGCATAGTAAAACTTTTTTCTATCCTCAGTAGTGAACACACACCAATAGCCTTTAACCTTTTCAACTGTTCCGATTTTCATCTTACACCTCACGTATTGTTACATTAGTGATACCCTTGCGTCGAAGGTAAGCAAACATACCCTCCACCTTGTTCTCAGGTATCGTACACAAAAACACATCGTGCACAAACACTTTGACTGTGGTCATTCCTTTCTCCTTTCACGAAACTCTACCTCATAACCCCGCTTTTCCCACCTAGCTTTCGCAAGCTTCATAGACCGCCCAGCTTCTTCACAATCGCCATCATACGGGCCAGTGTCGAAGATGACCTCACCATCTTTATTCAGCACAAGCATAGCATAGTTCATTCTGCACCCTCCTGTTTTATCCATTGTGCCATAGACCATGCAGCCCTAGACACATCATAATCTGCTATCAGATAGCCGCCATCCACCTCCATATCTGTATCACCAAAATCTGGATGCTCAAGCAGAGCTTTTCGGACGCAATCCTCCAGAGACCCGCCCACATAATGCACAAAGCTCACACCATATTCGCACTCATACCACCCATTAAGAATGTAATAAGGTTTTTTAATGTGAGTACGTTTCACCATGTTATATTTGGGATCACTCATCGCACACCTCCACCCATTTAAGATCAAACACACTAGGGAAAAAGTTATTGACCCTACCCGTGGATGCCGCATGTCGGGGTGGCTCTGCGCTTGTGATCACAGATGCATTGCCACGAAAATCAACAATGCGGTCACCACCATAGACAGGCTCATGGTTCTCATCCACAAGCTGCCACTTCACACCATCTAATATTTCAATCATGTCGCTTTCCTTTCTGTTAAGTGGACACAGAAAAACACCCCATGCGCTAACATAGGGTGCTTTCGCAATGTTCACTCATTATGCGGCTTGACGTGAAGCGGCTTGGATTGCTGCAATTAAAGCATTGGGATTGAACCCACGCTTGAGCAGATTGTTTGCAGCTTTGATGTAGTCTAATTCAGCTTCACCATCATCCTCAGCTTTAAAAGCCTTAGCCCAATTGGTGCCACGCATTGACATACCATCCGCAACCAATTGCTTGAGACTAGTCACGGCGCTATTTGATAGGGTAGCATCAGCAATCTTAATTGATATACCCGTTTTAGTTTTAGTCACTTTTGCGCCGTCATATATCGCTGCGAATGTTTGTCTAATTGCACGTTCTGCTTGACTATCCTTTTTCTTTTGCGCTGCATTGATAAGCTTAACGATCACTGTCGTGTCACGTTTTGCAATCACATGATCAATGGCATCAGCAAAAAGCTTGCCCATTGCAGCACCATTGCCAAGTGAACGATTGAAGGCTGTTACGATTTCTTTTGTCATTTTCCCATATCCTTTTTGTTTGGGGTTTTTGGTTACAAGATAACCACCAATAGGCCAAAGCATTTAAACAATGGCCTATAAATTGTTATCTCTAAGCGTTTATGCGTACCGCCTAAACCGTATTAATAGGAATAGACGAAAAGGCCACTTGATATAAAACCGTGATTTTATACCGCATTGCCTTTTAGCATCATTACTTTTTGTCGGGCTTTGCATTTGCTACCCGTTACCCTTCCCCCTTGCCTTATAAATTCACCGTTGTATTTGGCATCTGAAAAACTCTTTCGATTTTCTAGGGCTTTCCCTATATGGGAACACGCTAAACATATGGGAAAAATTCCCTTATATCAGCTATACCGTCAACTAATGAATTAGGTTCTTGGTAAAACCAGTTTTGTCATACTGGCTGTCGGTTTACCGAATATGGATTGATCTACCCTGCAATCTCCACCGACTAGGAAACCGCAACTTGGTTTTATGGTGGCCGCATCTCAAAAGAGAATTGACCAAAAACCGTGGTAGATCAAAAATGTCAAATAGCAGCCCCGTTGACCGGAGTCTTGGCCTATATATAAGACACATATCCAAAAGATACTCAAGCACTATAAAGGATACAAAAAACTATCCGAAAGGATAGGTCGCCTTTCCTCGTGGGAATAGCTCAGGCGCACGTCACGCACACACGTAAGATATTCACAAATTCGCATATGTATTGACCACGAAAAGCAAAACAAATTCCTACCCGAAAGGATAGGTAATCAAGCTGATTATCCAAAAGGATATAAATGTTCTCTGTCAAATGAAATTAAGTATAGAAAATCATGGTTTGTTTACTGTTTGTTCTTTTGACTATCTGGTCAGGTTTGGTAACGAAAAGAGAACAAGTGAGAACAAAGATAGAACAGATAGGGTTTTTTTGAGGAACTCTTTGGTTGCTAGGGTACCCTACCTGAAAATCGCTTTCGGCTCTCCACGGGCTTAAAATCGGGGTGTAGGATAGGTAAAGGATAGGTGAGCTATCCGTATTCCCCTGCTGTATATCCAATGGGATAGGGGAAGCTATACTAAAGGATAGGACTATACGATTGGATAGGTTGAGTATATACCAAAGGATATAGAGCTATACGAAGGGATAGGGTATCGGCCCAAAGGGATAGGGGGTGGGTGTTTATATATAATGAGATAGCCGGAAGTGGTGCTTCCACTACCCACTCGGATTTGTGATCACAAAATCGTATAGTTCGTGCTATACTTTCGGATATACTGAATGATCTATTGTATATTTTCCCTAATGATTACGGGTAGTTAGCCTAGCAAGAAGGATCAATGCGCTATACCAAAGGATAGCATGACCTATCCATAGGGGGGCATGGGCCACCCGGGGGTACTATGCTACGTATACACCCATAATGACAGCGGGGGGTATTTTTAGCTTGTTAACCACAATGTAAATAAAGCCCATAAAGTGTTATATTATAACATTTTCTAGTAATATCAGTATAATTGGTAAGTATTGTTGACCAAAATGTAAACAAGCTGTGTAAGCTCGCAGGAATAGCCTTAAGTCCTCTGGTAGCCTGACCCCTATCAACTTCTTTACCCCCACCCTGAACAGCCTTATATCGCCTCTCAGAGGCATCTGAGGTAAACTGGGGGTGTTACCTCGGCGCCTTTAAGCTCCCACTTCATTTATCAACGAAAAGGTGATAAAAGTTTAAGTTCCTACTTGACAGATGAGCATGAAGTAGTATAACATATACATAAAGTATTACTTAGAGTACCTTTAAGTACCTTTAAGTCTATTATCAACTATTATTATTAAGTTAAATATCTACTTTAAGTAGGAACTTTAAGTACACTTAAGTCCTCTATCTCTAATATTAATAGTTATTAGAAGACTTTAAGTAGGAACTTTAAGTACGTACCCAAGTTTTTTTGTCGTCCCAACTTAAAGTACTTGACACTCAGCACCAACTTAGGTATAACTAGCCATGTCAAAGCCAAAAATGTACATAAGCGATAATGTACTAGAAGAATTTTACTACGCACTAGCTTCAGAAGACGAAGGAAGAATGCGTAGAGTCCACATCCCAAGATCAGATGTGTTCTATATCAGAAATAAAATATTAGAAGACACAGGCGTTAAGTATTCCTTAGACAGAGTTGAAAGAGCTATGTACTTAGAGGGGCATCTTAAGGCTTCAGATGTGTTTGAACCTAAAAGAAAGAGAGATTGGGAATGACTATAGCAATGGAACGTATTCTAGCTTGGAAGATCATGCCAAGGCTGATGATGTTAGTTATGACCTGGATGTATATCGAGGTTCTCTTCTGGTTTATGTCTTTATCTCCTGCTGATATGACTTCACAAGCTACAGCACTCACTGCCACAGTAACTGGAGCTATGACTGGAGCCTTTGCTGTGTGGCTAGGGAACGAGAAGTAACATGGCGGGACCAGCAATACCAATAATAGCAATACTTTCTGCCATCGTTAAGGTTGGTGCTAAAGAAGCTGCTAAAAAGTATGGTAAGACAGCAGTCAATCAAGCTAAAAAACTACATGCAAAACATAAAAAAACTTTAGATGCTGATGCTGAAGATGCTAATTACTCTACTCCACAGACTAAAGGTAAAAGGACAAGGACAGCTAACTCTTTAAGTAAGTCAATTAAAGAATCTCTTGGACCTGATGCAGATTCCAGAGATAATATTAAGCTTAGAACTTTACTGCAGGACTTAGATAAAGGTGGTTTTAATAAGGGTGGTCTAGTAGACTATCGTAAATCAGGGTTATTCAAATGATCGGACAAATCTTAGGGGCAGTTGGAGGATTAGCTACCACTTACCTAGATGGTAAGGTAGCAGTACAGAAAGCTAACGCAGAGATTAAGGTTAAGCAAGCTACTGGTGAGATTGATTGGGATCTAGCAGCTATCAATGCTACTCAGAACTCTTGGAAAGACGAATGGATTACCTTACTCTTTTCAATTCCATTGATTTTAGCATTTTGTGGTGATTGGGGTAATAGTATTGTTCAAGCTGGCTTTGCTGCACTGGAAACTATGCCGGCATGGTACCAATACTCACTAGGTGGGATTGTTTCAGCAAGTATCGGGATCAGATCCGTAAGTAAATTTTTTGGGAAGAAGTAATGGCTATTAATAGGACAGGTAAAGAAGAAAAACCTAGATTCACTGGGAATGAAAAAATAAGACTACGTAAAATCCTTAAGGATAATCCAGTGTATTTTGATAAAATACTTAGAGATCTTTATAAACCACCAGCTAAAAAAACCAAACCAAACTCTATTGGTCCAGAACTACGGGATAAAAAGGGTGTACTAAAACGAGCCTTATTAAATAAAGGTGGTCTGGTAAAAGGTAAAAAGAAATGAACAAGAACTTTCAGAAATGTTTAGAGATGTTGCTACACCACGAGGGGGGCTTTGTGAATCACCCCCAAGATCCTGGTGGTATGACCAACCTTGGGGTGACTAAGGCTGTGTATGACCAGTGGATTGGACGTGAGGCTACTAAGTCTGAGATGATGGACTTAAAGCCTGATGATGTAGCTCCTATCTACAAAAAGAATTATTGGGATAAGGTGCGTGGTGATGATCTTCCTAGCGGTGTTGACTGGTGCGCCTTTGACTGGGCCGTTAATAGTGGTTCTGGTCGTCCAGCTAAAGCTATTCAACGTGCTGTGGGAGCAACAGCAGATGGGGCTATTGGCCCTATGACTCTGCAAGCTGTCATGAACAAAGAACCTCAGATGATTATCGAGAGTGTTTTTAGTCAACGCCAGAAGTTTTATGAGTCTTTACGAACCTTTGAGACCTTTGGTCGTGGTTGGACTCGTCGCAATAAAGAAACACTAGACCAAGCATTGAGTATGATCTGATGAGTATACCTGAACGAGTCAAGAACAAGATGAAAGCTGTAGGGCTTAAGGGGGTAAACAAACCTCAACGCCTTAATGATGACAGTGGTAAGTCTCACCACGTTATGGCTAGTGAAGGTGGTAAGTATAAGTATATTAAGTTTGGTGAAAAGGGTGCTTCTACTGCAGGTAAACCTAAAGCTGGTGAATCTGATAAGATGAAGAAGAAACGTGCAAGCTTTAAGGCTCGTCATGCCAAGAACATTAAAAAAGGTAAGATGTCTGCAGCTTACTGGGCCGACAAGGTTAAGTGGTAATGACTCTCATCTCTCATTTTCCTTTACCTAGTATGCCATTCCAAACTCATGAGAATATTGTCTTTGAGAAGGCAGATAAGGATCGTTCTCATAAAGCTAATGTAGAAGAAAAACCAGACCCTAACAAAGTTACACCTGATACACCAGTAGAAGATCTTAAGCTGGTCAATCAGATGTATGCTTACAATCCTAATCCAAACAAACTACGAACTCCTGATGGACAAATCGTAGACTTCATTATAGCTTAAAGGAAAGAACATGAAAAAGAAAATGAATCCAGGAATGGCAGCATTGAAGAAAGAAGCACCAGCAGTAGCAGCTAAGATGGGCTATAAGTATGGTGGTATGGCTAAGAAGAAAATGGCTTACAATAAAGGTGGTATGGCTAACTGCGGTGCCTCTATGAAACCTAACGGCAAAGCAAGGAGCTAACAATGGCTGTATCACTACGAACATACTTAAACAATCAACTTAAGACAAAGGGCATGACTGCTGCCCAAGCTAAAAAGAATGCAGGTAAGTACAAGAGTATCTCTGCTGCTAAGAAAGCTGGGTCACTTTACTATACCAATAAAGATGGTAAAGTAATGGCTGCTGTATTTGCAGAAGACCTTAAAAAACCAGTTGCTGCAATTAAACCTAAGAAAAAACCTTCACAAAGCCGAGGACCAACAAAACGTCCTACTATGCCTAATCGTCAAAAAAAATATCTTGAGCGAAAAGAAAAAGCTGAACTTGAGGCGTTAAACAAACAGAAACGTATGACTGATATGGAAATTAATGATTCGGTTTTAAATGCAACTAAAAAACCAAAAAGCCAGTCTGCAGCATTTACTGCTTTCTTTAACAAAAATAAAGCTAAGTATAAAAAACCAGGTGGTGGGTTTGATCAACGCCAAGCTTTAAAAGATTTTAATGCCAGATCTAAGTAAGTCAAAGTTTCATACACAAGGGTACACTGTACACCCGATGGGCAGATCGTAGACTTTATAATAGCGTAAAAGGAATAGTAAAATGCCCATTACAAGCTACCCAGAACTTGTAAGCATATCTTCTAGCGGCAATACAGTTGACTTTGCTGCTACGAAGACTGACGCATTCAATCGTCTACGTGTAAGTTCTCCACTAACTTTGTTTGATTCCAGCCATAGATTTGCTGATAATGATTTGTGGGTAGAGGACACTACAGGCACAGCAAGTTCTACATTTGTAGCTGCTGAAGGTCTTGTTGACATGGACGTAGGTACAGCTTCGGGTGATGAGATTATCCGTGAGACTACTAAGGTGTTTTCTTACCAGCCGGGCAAGTCTTTACTGGTTCTTAATACTTTTGTATTTGATGAAGCTAAGACCAACTTGCGCCAGCGTGTAGGGTACTTTGGTACAAGCAATGGTATGTACCTAGAACAGACTGACACAACAGTAAACTTTGTAGAACGTAGTCTGGTCACAGGCAGTGTAACAGAAACACGTGTTGCACAGGCTAACTGGAATATTGACCGTATGGATGGCACTGGACCGTCAGGAATAACCTTAGACTTAACGAAGGCACAGATACTGTGGATGGACATTGAGTGGCTAGGACTAGGTACAGTACGTCTAGGCTTTGTTATTGATGGTGTGTTTATTCACTGCCACAGTTTCCATCACGCTAATATAGTTACATCTACTTATATTACAACCGCCAGCCTACCTTTGCGCTATGAGATTACAAACACAGGCATAGTTGCTTCTGTAAGTAAATTGAAACAAATCTGTAGTAGTGTCCTATCCGAAGGTGGTTATGAACTACGAGGACTGCAACAAGCTATCGGTACACCTATTGCTACCCCATATGACCTTACACTTGCAGATACATACTACCCAATTATTTCCCTTAGGTTGAAAACTAGCCCAGATAGATTAGATGCTATTGTTATTCAAACAGCATTAAGTATATTGGGTCTTACTAATAATGCAAATTATAACTGGCGTGTAGTTGCTTCAGGTACTACAACAGGCGGTACGTGGGTAAGTGCAGGTGCTAACTCTTCTGTTAATTATAATATAACAGGAACAAGTTTTACTGGTGGTCGTATCCTTGCTAGTGGCTGGTTTCAAGGAAGTAATCAAGGAAGTTCAACTATTGATATTTTGAAGGAAGCCCTATTTAAGTTTCAACTAGAGCGTGATACTTTTACATCTACACCGTTTGAACTGACACTGATTATTGCTGGTGACTCTGCTGGTTCAGACGTATATGCTAGTATGGACTGGGAAGAGATTAGCCGCTAATGACAACAACTAAAAACAGAACTGTAGGTGCACTACTCACAACCAGCAACGCTGACTTGTACACAGTACCTGCCAACTACGAAGCTAATATTAAAGCTATTTACGTAAATAATTCTTCTACGAGTTCACGTACTTTTAGTTTAGATTGGTATAATCTAAAAGAAACTACTTATTACACTTTAGCTGAACAAGTTACTATGCCCCCACATTCTTTACTACAGATTACAGATAACATGTGGTTGGCTAAAGGGGATAAGTTTCGTGGTCTTGCAAGTGCAGCAGACTCAGTAACTGTAACCTTTAATGTGGAAGAGCTATTTGTGCCAAATCGCAATTAATGCATAACGGGGTTGCAATCTTATCTGTAGTATGATATAACTATTTATGTAAAACTACTCCTGCACAAATAAAAGGAGTAGTGCTATGTTTAAGAATATTTTAAAAGCGATTCAAAAGAATCAACAACGACGAGCAGACTATTGGATACTCATGAACCTGAGTGACAAAGAACTGCATGATATGGGGATCAGTAGAGGTGAAATCAGGCAAAAAGTCTACGGTTAATGCAGCGGGTAATTATACTAAGCCTAGTATGCGTAAGCGCCTTGTTGCTTCCGTTAAAGCTGGAGGCAAAGGTGGTAAGCCAGGACAATGGTCCGCCAGGAAAGCCCAGATGGTTGCAAAGCAATACAAAGCTAAAGGTGGAGGATATAAGTAATGAAAGTAGATGCACCTAAAGGCTACCATTGGATGAAACAAAAAGATGGTGGTCTGAAACTAATGAAACATAAAGATAAGTTTGTCCCTCATAAGGGTGCATCTCTTACTGCTAATTTCCCTGTACAAAAGAAACACGATGCCAAAAAGTAAAAGTCAAAAAAGTCTAACAGCTTGGACTAAGCAGAAATGGAGAACCAAGAGTGGTAAACCATCAACGCAAGGTCCAAAGGCTACAGGCGAAAGGTATTTACCTGCAAAGGCTATTAAGTCTCTTAGTTCTTCTGAGTATGCCGCTACAACACGAGCAAAACGAAAAGGCACTAAGGCGGGTAAGCAGTTTGTGGCTCAACCTAAGAAAATTAGAGCCAAAGTAAAACCGCATAGGAAAGTTACATGACAGAAAAGCAACAGAAGTTTCTTGATGCACTCTTTGGTGAAGCCGAAGGTGATCCAGTACGAGCACTTAAGATTGCAGGGTATGCCCAAGGGGAGTCATCAACGAGAGTTATGGCTCCTTTAAAGGATGAGATAGCTAACCGTACCCGTGACTTTATTGCTACTAATGGCCCTCGTGCTGTTTGGTCCTTGATGAACGTCATGACTAACCCAACAGACTTAGGTAATAAAGAGAAGATGGCTGCTGCTAAAGACTTCTTAGACCGTGCTGGTTTTGTAAAGACCGACAAGGTAGAAGTCAAATCAGAAAGCCCACTGTTTATTTTACCCCCTAAAGAAAATGAAGCTTGATAAAACTTGGAAACTTCCAAAGCCTGACAAAACCGAAAGTGGCTATGTTTGGCACCCAGTAGTAAGAGTAGGTAGACAAGTACCATTTGGGTACTCACAAGATCCAGATGACAAAGATATTATTATACCTATTCCAGAAGAACTAGAACTGTACGAACAAGCAAAGAAACACCTAAAGCAGTACAGTTATCGTGATGTAGCCAATTGGTTAAGTGATCAATCAGGCCGACATATATCACATGTAGGACTATACAAGAGAGTTAGACTTGAGCAGAAGCGTAAGAGAGAAGCTGCAAACCAACGCTACCTTGCCGAGCGATACAAAGCGGCGCTCGACAAAGCAGAAAAAATCGAAGCCCAAATCCGTGGTGGTAGAGAAGAGTCCAGCCCAGCCGAAGCCTGAAGCTCTAGACTATGAGGAGATAGCTCGTGAAGTCATCTTTGAACCCAACGAGGGACCACAGACAGACTTCCTTGCTTCTACAGAACAAGAAGTATTATACGGAGGGTCAGCTGGTGGAGGTAAGTCTTATGCTATGGTTGCTGATCCTGTTCGTTATCTAGGCAACCCTAATGCTAGGATGCTCCTAGTACGTAGAAGTACAGAAGAACTTAGGGAACTTATTTCAGTATCCAAGCAGCTTTATCCTAAAGCTATTCCTGGAATTAAGTTTATGGAACGAGATAAGACTTGGGTAGCCCCTAGTGGTGCAACTCTTTGGATGTCTTATCTAGACCGTGACGATGACGTTATGAGATACCAAGGTCAAGCCTTTAATTGGATTGGCTTTGACGAACTTACACAGTGGCCTACTCCATATCCTTGGAACTACATGAGGTCACGACTTAGAACAACTAAAGCTAGTGGCCTACCACTCTACATGAGAGCTACTAGTAACCCTGGAGGTCCAGGCCATCAGTGGGTCAAAAAGACCTTTATTGATCCTAATACCCCCAGCGAATCTTTTTGGGCTACGGATACAGATAGTGGTGAAGTTATATGCTGGCCGAAGGGTCACACTAGAGAAGGTGAACCACTGTTTAAACGTAGGTTTATACCTGCTACCTTATTCGATAATCCTTACCTAGCAGATGATGGCATGTACGAGGCTAATCTTTTGTCGTTACCGGAGCATCAGCGAAGGCAGCTACTAGAGGGTGACTGGGATATTAATGAAGGTGCAGCCTTCCCAGAGTTTAATCGTAAAGAGCATGTAGTAGAACCTTTTGACATACCTAGCAGCTGGGTAAAGTTTAGAGCTTGTGACTATGGTTATGGATCTGCTACAGGTGTACTTTGGTTTACCGTCAGTCCTTCCGAACAATTAATTATCTATAGAGAGATGTATGTTTCCAAAGTTACTGCTACAGATCTAGCAGACCTAATACTAGAAGCAGAAGATGGTGAAAAGATACGTTATGGTGTTTTGGATTCTAGTTTATGGCATAATCGTGGTGATACTGGGCCATCATTGGCTGAACAGATGATCATGAAGGGTTGCCGTTGGAGACCCTCAGATAGATCTAGAGGCTCTCGTGTAGCTGGTAAAAACGAAATACATAGACGCCTACAGATGGATGAATTTACTGAAGAACCTAGAATGGTCTTTTTTAATAATTGTACTAATACTATTTCTCAAATACCAGCTATACCTTTAGATAAAAACAACCCTGAAGATGTGGATACACACGCAGAAGATCACTTGTATGATGCTTTAAGGTACGGTATAATGACTAGACCACGAAGCAGTCTATTTGATTTTGATCCTAATAATCATAGTACAGGATTTCAAGTTTCAGACGCAACCTTTGGCTATTAAGGATAAGACATGGAAGAAGAATTTGAAAATATGATGATGGACATGGAGGAGACTTCATCCATAAAAGATGTGGAAGAAGAAGACTACTCCGATCCAGCAGCAGGACAAATTGTTAAGTTCGTAAAAGAAAAATACTCAAAGGCTGAAACTGCACGAGAACTTGATGAACAACGTTGGGTTCAAGCTTACCGTAACTATCGTGGTATATATGGCCCTGATGTTCAGTTTACTTCTACAGAAAAATCACAAGTCTTTGTCAAAGTAACCAAGACTAAGGTATTAGCTGCATATGGTCAGATTGCTGAAGTACTCTTTGGTGGCAACAAGTTCCCTATCACTATTGATCCTACTGTTCTTCCAGATGGTGTAGAAGAGACTGTACACTTTGAGTCTAATCCAGATCAACGTAAAGCAGAAGAGGGGATGCCTGAACTACTTGCTGGTGAAACTTACCCTGAGTTTAGAGAACGTCTTGCAGGTATGCAAACTGCTCTTGACCCTGTTATAGATAACCTTAAGTCTGGACCTGCTAAGACACCAACTTCTCCACAGTTCCACCCAGCAGAAGCTGCTGCTAAGAAGATGGAAAAGAAGATACATGATCAGCTAGAAGAGTCTCATGCTAAAAAGCATCTTCGTGCTGCAGCATTTGAAACAGCACTGTTTGGTACTGGTATTATGAAAGGTCCATTTGCTGTGGATAAAGAGTATGCCAACTGGGATGAAGAAGGAAACTACTCTCCTACATTTAAAACCATCCCACAAACTACCTCTGTTTCTATCTGGAACTTTTACCCCGATCCAGATGCAGCTACTATGGAAGAGGCAGAGTATATTGTAGAACGTCACAAAATGTCACGTTCACAAGTACGTGCACTAAAGAATCGTCCATACTTCCGTGAGAACGCAATTAATAATGCTTTGCGTCTTGGTGAATCCTACAACAAAGAGTGGTGGGAACATGTAATGGAAGATAACTCAGAACAAGATCAAGCTCAACGCTTTGAAGTTCTAGAGTTCTGGGGTTTTGTAGATACAGAAATTTTAGAAGAACAATCTATTGATATTCCTGATGACTTAAAAGACTCAGAGCAACTGAGTGTGAATGCTTGGATCTGTAACGGACAAGTTCTACGTTTAGTAATGAACCCCTTTACTCCAGCATACATACCATACTTTGCAGCACCCTATGAGATGAACCCTTATAGCATCTTTGGTGTAGGTATTGCAGAGAACATGGATGATACACAAACTCTGATGAATGGATTTATGCGTATGGCAGTGGACAATGCAGCACTGTCAGGTAACTTGCTAATTGAAATAGACGAGACTAACCTCGTCCCAGGGCAAGACCTCTCCGTGTATCCAGGGAAGGTGTTCAGGAGACAGGGAGGGGCACCTGGTCAAGCTATCTTCGGCACTAAGTTCCCTAATGTATCTAACGAAAACATGCAGATGTTTGATAAAGCAAGAGTATTATCTGATGAGTCAACTGGATTCCCATCTTTCGCACATGGTCAGACAGGGGTTACAGGTGTTGGTCGTACTGCTTCTGGTATCAGTATGCTTATGTCTGCTGCCAACGGCTCTATCCGTAACGTAGTTAAGAACATAGATGATTACCTACTAGCACCACTAGGCAAAGCCTTCTTTAACTTTAATATGCAGTTTAACTTTGATGCAGAAATTAAAGGCGACCTTGAAGTAAAAGCTCGTGGTACTGAAAGCCTCATGGCTAATGAAGTACGTAGCCAACGCTTGATGCAGTTCTTGCAAGTTGTACAGAATCCTGCACTGGCACCATTTGCACGTATGGATTATATTGTACGTGAGATTGCTAAGTCTATGGATCTTGATCCTGACAAGGTTGGCAACAATATGGCACAGGCAGCAGTTCAAGCTGAGATCTTAAAAGAGTTCCAAGCAGCTAACCCGCCACCAGCACCAGAACCAGGAGTACCTCCTCAGGGCGCTCCTGCTGGCGCACAGGTACAGGATACTCAAGGTAGCGGGGGTGGTACCATAGGTACTGGTACAGCTCCTACACCAGGAGAACAGGGCTTCTCAGGTAACACTGGTCAACAACAGGTACAATGAAACTAGTCGTGAACAATACACTAAAGCCTTTTGTAAATAACCAAGAGTTATACACTCCGTTTATCGAAGAGATTGCTGAACGGATCGCCTTTACACATGTAACACTAGAACAGTCTAGGGAGATTGATGAGATCTACAGGCTACAAGGTGAGATACGTGCACTAAGATCATTATTACGTTTGAGGGACAAAATTAATGGCAGCTCCTAAGACTTCACTTAACCCTAAAGCTAGACCACGTACTAAGACTGGAGAGAAAACTTTACGTGGTAGACCTGTGTGGATTGATCATACAGGTGAAGTTACTGGTGAAAAAGGGGCTAAGTATTCCGAAGTAACTACAACTATCCCTTGGGGTACTGAGTGGATTACTGCACCTAGTATTGATGAGAATGGTAAAAGACTTAGTGATGACGAAGTTAAACAACGTCTGCTAGAAACCAGAGGTAAAGATTTTATTACGGGAGAAGAACTTCCTACATTTTCTAATCCAGAAAAAGCTTCTGAGTATGCTATGTGGAGATCAGACACTATGTTTGATCAAGAAGCTATTGAGCAAGGTTTTCCAGAAGAGTTCCCTATGGGACTAGAACCTGAAAGAAAAGACTTTATAGATAGAAGTATTGACAAAGGTAAAGATTTTTTAGAGTACCTAACAACACCTAGCAAGCATGGTGTTTTTAATCAAGGTGGTGATGTAGCAGCTCAGATGGACTCTATGCTACCATCTGCTGATGATGACATTCGTCCAGAAGATTACACCCAATATAAACCTGACAACTTCACTGGTAGAAGTTTTGCAGCTGACTCCTTTCAAGAGACCAAAGATAGGTTTATGGATGCAGGTAAGATTGATGTAGACCCTGATGATCCTGCTATCTTTACTGCATATAAACGTGCTGTAGATTATCTTAAAGACACAGGGCTTGCAGGTTTAAGTTTAGCTGATACTGCATTTAAATATGCTGTAGGTTCTGTAGCTCAGGTTATGCCAACAGAGCAGCTAGAAAAACGTATGGCTAGGGATCTTTACTCTATGCCAGAAGCCTTTGGTGGAGCTGTAGGTGCTAAGAGCATAACTCAACTTGACGATGCAGCTGATGCATTTCTTGCAGGATCTAAACAAGTAGCGCAAAAGCTAAAGACAGAGTATGACCCTACGATGGTTAGAAGCTTTGTTGGTGCTACTCCTCCTACTTACCAAGAACGTGAGACTCCTTTATCATCCCCATTACTTTCAAAAAATTTAATGGCTACTGAAACTTATCCTAATACTGCAAGATTGTTACAACAAGAACTTGGTGATAACTTTACGTCTATTCCTGATGAAGTTTTAGACATTTATAATATGGGCCTTTTAATCTTTAGAGAACCTATTGTAGAGTTTGCAGAGACTTTAGATATTCCTAAAAAAGGTTTATTAGGTTCAGAGTTTTTAAACCGAGTAAAAAAGAATCCATCTATTCCAGAAACTTCTTTGCAAGAAAGTGTTATAGAACCTTCTAGAAGGTACACTAAAGATGAGTTACTTAGAGCTTTAGGTGTAAATGCAAACACCAAAGGAACTTTTAGGTCAGTTGCAAATATTTCTCCCGCAAGAATAAAACAATTTGAACGGTATCAACGACAAGGAAAAGATGCAGGTTTTGTAGGTGGAACTGAAATTGATTACTTTGATATACCTTTAGATGTAACTATTGGATACCCTGGCAAGAAATTTAAAGCTCATTCTCAACATTATCAAGATGAAACCTTAGTTCATGTTAGGGGATCTATTTTAAATAGCAACCCCCTACCTGACAGAGACCTAGTAGCCTTTGATACCATAATTGATGATGATAACTTTTTACTTGTAGAAGAAATTCAATCTGATCTTCTTACTAAGGGTTATGTAAAACCTAAAAGTCCTTTTGACGCAGCTTTCTCTAAGGCCATTGAAAAGTATAATGCTGATAATCCTGTAAGTTATCAAGAGGCTTATGGAGATATTTCTACTGACGTCCAAAAGATTTTTAAAGAGTTAGATGAAGAAGGGATATATTCTCCTGAACTTCCTATCCAGCTAGAATCATTTAACTCTAACCCATTTTTTAGCCCTGAAACAGAAGCTGCTTTTACTAATAAGATTTCAGATAGAGGTTACACAACCTTTGAAGAACTTAAAGACTATATCAAAAGTCAAAATACAAATTCTGATGAGATTTGGGGTATTCTTAGTAGACTAAAACGTAAAGTTCCAGGTGTTTCTGTAGTTAATAATGCATCAGGTGGGAAAACTTATACCAATATATCTTTAGACTTAGACGATCCTACTTTTGAAAATTTTTTAGATACTTTTTATGAGTCTGTAAAGGGTAGTGAGATTGATCATGAAATTCTAATGCATAAATATGAGGATTTTATAGATGATTATAATAAGGTACTACTAAAAAAGATAAAAGAAAAAGGCCTCAGTAAAGAATTAGACCTAAACGACTTACAAAGACTAAGAGAAAAATACGAGGATGCTGGATCTGAAGGCACCTTAAGCGTAGGACTACCACCAATACGAAAAAATAAGCAAGCTGTAGATGAAGCACTTAAAGTCCTTATAGCTAAGGCAGCACAGCAAGGTGTAGATAAAATCGTTATTCCACCAGCAAGTCGTATTGCTTTAGCTAGAGGCAGAGAACTTAAAAAAGATAAAGGTGATAGGTTTTACAGGACTTATGTCACTGACTTAAACAAATCTTTAAAAGAACTTGAAGATAATTATCCTGTGGTAGTACATAGAGATGTTGAGTTACCATATCTTAGTAAAGCTGATGTACAGGATGGTGATCCCTTTGGAATGATGAATGAACCAGACTTCACTGAAATTGATGAGGGTGCTGCTTTACAGGCCGCAATAGATGCAGGAAATCCAAATGCTATAGTTGAAGCTAGCGCTAAAATATTTGATGCTGGCAACAAAGGTACAATCTTAGACATCTCAGAGTTAATTGATAAATACAAAATAGAACAACCAAGACAGTTTGCCAAAGGGGGCGTAGCAATGAACGAACAAATGGAAATGGCCTTTATGCAACAAGGTGGACTAAAAGACGATGGCATGAAGCGAGACCCAGTGTCAGGTAATGAAGTACCTAATGGTTCTATGGCTAAAGAAGTACGAGATGATATACCTGCTCAACTATCTGAAGGTGAGTATGTGGTACCTGCTGATGTCGTAAGATACCTTGGTGTAAAACATTTTGAAGATCTTCGTGATAAAGCAAAAAATGGCTTGCAAAAGATGGAAGCTACTGGTAGAATAGGTGGTGAGCCTGTTCCTGTCGGTGGGCCTAAAGCCGCCCCTATGATGCAGCAACCTCAACAGATGCAACCCCCTATGCCTCAAGCTCCCACACCATACAGTCCACCACCTGCACCTATGGCCCCACAACCACGACAAATGGCTATGGGTGGTGATCTTACTCCAGAAGAGATGCAAGAGATTAATAACATTATGATGAACCAAGGTGGCATGGTTGCTGGTGCAGCTAACGGTGCTGACTTTAGTTTTTATAAGCCACCAGAGGGTGTAAGTGTAGAAGAAGCCATTACTACTCCAGGAAGACCTGGTGGTGGTAGATACACTGGTGAGTTTAGCTTTGAGCAACCACCAGCACCAATTACTACAGCTCCAACTCCTGCACCAGCTCCTACTGCAGAAACTCCACAAACTTGTGCAGCTAGAGGTATGGTTTATAATCCAGAAACTAAAATGTGTGAAATGCCAGCACCTACTCCTAGAGTAGGAGGTGATGGTAGTAGTAAAGATGAGGATAAAACTACAGCAGATCCTAATGCTTGGATGGATAGCTACAATTATACTGATGTGCAAAGTATTTTAGACAGTTCAACTAAAGCTTTAGAGGGTCCAGAATCAGGTACTTTTGGAGCTTTAGTTAATAGGGTATTTGGGGGTGGAATATTTGGAGTCTTAGGTCAAGCTGGAACTGCAGCTCAAATTGCAGCTAATGTAAAAATACTTGAAAGTATTGGTGCAACTGAAGAAGCTGCAACACTTAAAGGTAAACTTGATGGGTTTATTAAGTCTAATGACTTGAGTTGGATTCCTGGCTTTATGATTGATGGTGATCAGCTTGCAGCTGGAGCTACATCTAAATTAAATATTGAAAACTTAACAGAACATTACGGTGCTCAAAAACGTATGGATAAAGCTACTACAGCAGCATTTGGTGCAGCTAGGGCAAAAGAATTATCTGAAAAATATGGAGGAACTGCAGGTAAAGGATTTAAATACACAAGCCCTGACACCGGAAAAACAACTACTTACGAGACTTCAGGTTATCTTGAAGCTATGACTGATACTGAAAGAAAAAAACTTACTGAAGAATTAAATAAAGCTGCTGAAGAAAAACAAAAAGCTGCCGCTGCTGCACAACCTTCTAGTGGAGCTGGTAGAGATGATGACTATCAAGCTTCAGATATGATGAGAGACAGATTAGATAAAAAATCTGAAGGTGGTAAATTTTCAGGTAGTGTTACTGGGGGTGCTGTTTATGCAGGAGGTAATAGAGCTGAAGGCGGCTTAATGCTTAAAAAGAAAAAACCCAAAAAGAAAAAATAAGGCTACTCGGCTACGGCTGACCCCAACATAAGGAGAATAAAATGCCTGAACTAGCAGAAGTGGAAACCCCAAAGACTGCAGGATTCGTTGATCGTGGATACAATAACGCAAAGCGTAAACAACGAATGGAAGAAGAAGCTAAGGAGATTGAAAAACTTGAAGCTGAAGCAAGGGGAGAAACCCCAGTAGATGCAGAAGAAGTTGAAGAAGCTGCCCAAGAAGCAGAGACCAATACAAAAGCTAAAGAAGAAACGTTATCTGCAGAAGAAAAGTCTTTTAAGAAACGCTACGGCGACCTAAGACGCCACATGCAGCAAAAAGAAAAAGAGTGGGACGAAAAGTTAGAGAGCCTACAATCTTCTAAAGCAAGTGTTACTGTACCTAAGTCTGACGAGGACATTGAAGAATGGGCAGCAAAGTATCCTGATGTAGCTGGCATAGTAGAAACCATCGCTACTAAAAAAGCACAGGAGATGTTTAGTAAAGCTGATACTCGACTGAAAGAACTTGATGAAGCTCATTCAGAAGCTAACAGAGTAAAGTCCGAAAATAAAATTCGTGAGTCTCATGCAGATTTTGACAAGCTACGTGAGGCAGATGAGTTTCATGATTGGGCAGATGCACAACCTAAGTGGGTTAAGGATGCACTCTATGAAAATGCAGATGATCCAGACTCAGTAGTACGTGTTATTGATCTTTATAAGATAGACAAAGGTCTAACTCTTAAAGATAAAAAAGCAAATAAAAAAGCAGCAGCTTCAACAGTTACTAAACGTAGTAAGACTCAAGTAGATGTAGCTGATGCCAGTGAGATGATTCGTGAGTCAGATGTTGCTAAAATGTCCGACAAAGAATTTGAAGAACGTGCAGACGAAATTAACAAAGCAATGCGCAATGGTAAATTTGTCTATGACGTGTCTGGTAATGCCAGATAAACTATTGACAAACAAAAAATCAATAGTATAACTAGGGACATAGAACAAAAGCCTCTTATGACTACCTTTTGTTCTGGTCCAATTTCCACAAGTCTAAACTATAAAGAACCACCTGTTCAAGTACAGGCCCGTAAACTAACGGTTGGCCGACTGTTAAATTTACGCACCCTAGAAAATGTAACAGCCTCTTATTGGTATTAGCTTTGTAACGAAGCCAACTATCAGGAGGATTTATTATGGCTTTTTCAACAGCAGGGGGATACGGTAACTTACCTAACGGTAACTTCTCATCCGTAATCTACTCCAAAAAAGTACAACTTGCTTTCCGCAAGAGTACTGTATGTGGTGACATCACCAACTCTGATTATTTCGGAGAGATCAGTGCCCAAGGCGACACTGTTAAAATCATTAAAGAACCTGAGATTTCCGTAAGCTCATATGCTCGTGGTACTAACATCTCAGCACAAGATCTTGACGATGAGGATTTCTCATTGGTCGTTGATAAAGCTAACTATTTTGCTTTCAAAATCGACGACATCGAGGAGGCTCACTCACATGTGAACTTCATGGATCTTGCAACCAACCGTGCAGCTTATCGTTTGGCTGACCAGCACGACCAAGAAGTTCTTGGTTATTTGGCTGGCTTTAAGCAATCAGCTTTGCACACAGATGCCGATACTGTCAATGACCAAGTAAACGGCACTAAAGCAGTAACCACTGCTGGTTCAGATGAATTGCTTTCAAGCATGAAACTGAAAAAAGGTGACTTTGGTAACATCACAACTAGTTCTGCTGGTGATCACTCGATCCCAGTTGCAGCACGTTTGCCTGGTGCCACTGCCCTTCCAACTGCTACAGCTTCACCAGCAATGGTTGTTGCTCGTATGGCTCGCCTCTTGGATCAACAACAAGTTGATACTCAAGGACGCTGGCTGGTTGTTGACCCAGTATTTATGGAAGTACTTCGTGACGAGGATTCACGCCTCTTCAACGCAGACTTTGGTGAATCAGGTGGACTACGC